>ERZ791815.1027-NODE-1027-length-19726-cov-8.668395_pt1 | contig 19726 bp, 13 predicted proteins | sample MGYA00510302_ERZ791815 | MGnify/ENA primary metagenome ERZ791815 (study PRJEB30046, sample SAMN00791995) | human gut metagenome | study: EMG produced TPA metagenomics assembly of the A metagenome-wide association study of gut microbiota in type 2... | reverse complement strand
AGCCGTCCCCTTGGGGAAGGTGGCTTGACGCGAAGCGGCAAGACGGAAGGGGTTCAGCCCTTGCCGGGGGAACTTCCTCCCGTGAAAATGCAATGCCGGAGCGTCCACAGACGCTCCGGCATTGCTATAATAAAAGTAACGCTACCTCAGAACCGCAGCCGCATCTGATACCACACCACCCCGCCGTGGGTGGAAGCGGAAACACCCTCGTTCACAAAGCCGAACTTTGCGTAATAGTGCAAAAGCTTCTCCTTGCAGGTCAGCACCAGCCCCTTGCGCCCCTGTGCGCGGGCATCTGCGATAGCTCTTTGCAACAGCAGCCCGGCATAGCCACGGCGGCGGCAGCCCGGGAGGGTGTTCACCCCAAAGATCATCTGCCATGCGCCGTTTTCATCATGCAGGGCGGCGTCCGCGTACATCTCATCGGTCAGGTCGGGCGTGTCGGTGCAAAAGCCGTCCACAAAGGCCACCAGTTTCCCCTGCTCAAGCAGCAGCCAGAAATGACTGGCATAGTGTGCCAGCCGTCCGGCAAATTCCTCGGCCGTGGCAGCCTCTGCTGCCGGAAAACAGGCTGTCTCCACGGCGGCAATAGCGTGCAGATCCTCCGTAGTTGCGTTGCGTATCTCCATGGTATCTCCCCCTTCTCTTTTTCCTATTCAGTGTACCACAGCTGCCGCGCAAAGGCAAAGTGTTTGCATCTGTTCTCCGTCCGTGTTACAATGTCTATACTACGCTTGGAAGGGAGTTGAAACGCCATGCCCACCGAAAACCGCACTACCTTAACGCCGGACACCCCGGTGCGCTACCTGAAAGGGGTGGGTCCCAAGACCGCAGAACGGTTCGAGAAGCTGGGCATTGTAACGCTGGCAGACCTGCTGTGCCACTACCCCCGGCGGTATATCGACTTTTCCAAGCCCTACTCCATCGCAGAAGCCCCCGCCGACACCGAATGTGTGGTGAAGGCCGAGGTATTCGCAAAGCCCGGCGGACGCATCCTGCCAGGCGGGCGGCGGATGGAGCGCATCACTGCCGGGGACGATGTAGCCAGTCTGGAGATCACATGGTTCAATAACCCCTACGCCACCCAGAAGCTGCAGCTGGGGCAGGAATACTATTTTCAGGGCATCGTGACCGGCGGGATGCTGCGCCGCCAGATGGTCAACCCGCAGGTGCGCACCGCCGAGCAGATCCAGGCCGCACCCTTTGAAGCCGTTTACCCCCAGACGGAGGGGCTTACCAGCAGCGCCATCTCCCGCTGCATCCGGCAGCTTTTGCCCCATGCAGAGCTGCTGCCAGACCCGCTGCCGCCGGAGATGCTGCAAAAATACCGTCTGCTCCCCAAGGCCGAAGCGGTGTGCGCCATCCACTGCCCTGCCACCGAGGAGCAGGCCGCAGCGGCGCGGCGGCGGCTCATTTACGAAGAGTTGTTGGTGCTGCAATTGGGCATTGGGCGGATGCGCAGCCGGGGCGCTGCCGCCACCGGGGCACCCATGCGCCGCGCCGACCCAGCTCCTTTCTGGCAGAGTCTGCCCTTTGCCCCCACCGGGGCGCAGCGCCGCGCAGTGGCGGAAATTTTAAACGATATGGCGGGCGATACCGCCATGAACCGCCTGTTGCAGGGCGATGTGGGCAGCGGCAAAACGCTGGTAGCTGCTGCCGCCATCTGGGCGTGCATCCGGGCGGGGTATCAGGCCGCGCTGCTGGCTCCTACCGAAATTCTGGCCGCACAGCACGCTGAGGGGCTGAACCGGCTGCTTGCCCCCTTCGGGATGCGGGTCGCCCTGCTGACCGGCGGCATGAAAGCCGCTGCCCGCCGCACCACACTGGCCGCTATCCGCAATGACGAAGCCGACCTTGTGGTGGGCACCCACGCTCTGATGAGCGAAGGGGTGGAGTTTGCCCGGCTGGGTCTGGCGGTCATTGACGAGCAGCACCGCTTTGGGGTGCGTCAGCGCGGCGCGCTGGCCGAAAAGGCCGCAAACCCGCACCTGCTGGTCATGAGCGCCACCCCCATCCCCCGCACGCTGGGGCTTTTGATCTACGGCGATCTGGATATTTCCATTCTGGACGAGCTGCCCCCCGGACGCACCCCGGTCAAGACCCGGTGCATCACCGGCAAGCGGCGGCAGGACTTGTACCGCTTTCTGGACAGCGAGATCGACAAAGGGCGGCAGGTGTATCTGGTCTGCCCCGCCATCGAGGATGTGCCGGACGGCGGGCTGAACGCCGTCAAGACCTACTACGAGGACATTGCCAAGGCGCTGCTGCCCGACCGCCGGGTGGGGCTGATGCACGGCAAGCTGAAACCCAAGGAAAAAGCCGCCGTCATGGAGGATTTCAAGGCCGGGCGGCTGGATGCACTGGTGTCCACCACCGTCATTGAGGTGGGCGTGGACGTGCCCAACGCCAGCGTGATGGTGATCGAAAACGCCGAGCGCTACGGTCTGAGTGCCCTGCACCAGCTGCGCGGCCGTGTAGGACGCGGTGCCGCCGAGAGCTGGTGCTTTCTTGTCAGCGACAACACCAGCGAAGCCGTGCAGAAGCGGCTGAAATTTCTCTGCTCCACCACCGACGGCTTTGCCGTGGCGCAGTACGACTTGGAGACCCGCGGCCCCGGCGACTTTTTCGGCAGCCGCCAGCACGGCCTGCCCACCTTACAGATCGCCGATTTGATGAACGACACCCGCACCCTGCACGCCGCCCAGAGCGAAGCCGCCGCCCTGCTGGCCGCCGACCCGCTGCTGGAAAGCCCTGCGCACGCTTTGCTGGCTGCGCAGGTGCAGCAGATGTTCGACAAGGCCGGGCCGATGAACTGAAAAAGCGCTGTCACACGAAAAACTCGTGCGACAGCGCTTTTCTTTACGTTTCCTTGCTCCCGACAACTCTTTGCAGAATGCGGGCGGTCAGAACATCCACCTTTTCTTCCAGTGCGGACAGACGCAGCAGGCGGTAGAGCCGCTGATACACGGCATCCACTGCGTAGCCCGCTACGGCGATCAACAGCACCGCACCGGTCAGGTAAGCCAGCGAGGGCAGCAGCGCCCCGCCGAACCGGGGCAGGTCGACCAGCTGCCACAGCAGCGCCCGGGTAAAATCGCTGTCGTGCAGCAGGTACACCCCGAAGGACAGCGGTGCCAGCCGAAAGACCCAGCGCCGCCAGTAGTCTGAGCGGATACGGATATTCTGGAACAGCAGAAATATCGCTGCCGAAGCGATAACCGTAGCCAGTGCCTGATAGCCGTTGACGGTATTCACAAAGCCGTTCAGGTGCAAAGCGTTTTCCACCCGTAGCGCCAGCATCCGGTTGAAAAGTCCCGCCGCCGAAGCCGCCAGATACGCCAGCAGGCACAGCCCGCTGGGCACGGTCACCCGGTATTTGCGGAAATAGGCAGCCATAAAATACAAGGTATAGAACCAGATAAAGCTGTATCCGTTATTCACAAAGGTCGCATCCGTTGCCCAGTAGAACAGCGTGCCCCACACGCTTTGCAGCAACAGCGCCACCAGCAGCAGTGTTTTGTACTGCCGCCTGTCAAGGCTTTGCACCACCGCGTTCAGCACCGGCACCGAGAGATACATCAGGAAATAGGCCGAAGCGAACCAGTAGCCGTTGGAGGTAAGGGGCAGCAGCGCCCGGAGCAGCGAAATGGCTGAAAGCGGGACTGCACCCGCCTTGACCGCAACGCAGAAGGTGAGCATGGAATAAAACCACACCTGTGCCCCGATGCGGAACAGCCGCCCGGCGCGGACAGCCCCCTTGCGCTCCGACAGATAATAGCCGGAAAGCATTACAAAGCAGTTGGTGGATACGCGCGCCAGAATAAACAACAGCCAGTAGATCCAGAATGCCGCTGTCCCCTGCGGTGCCGCACTGCCCAGCCCGCCGTGCCCGATGCCGTGCATCAGTACGATCATCACCATACTGAGGATACGCATCGTCTCAAAGCCGCTGTGCCGCTTTTGTTCTTCCATACCCCGTTTTCCCCCCTTATCTCTCCTCTGTTTCCAGCTGCCGCAAGGCCTGCCGCACCTGCTGCTCCGGCCGCAGCCACGTTTGATAATACACCGCATTGTGCTGCGCCATGGCTAAAATCGCCGCCGGGTCTGCCAGCAGCTGCCGCAGCTGCTCTTCACACTCCACCGGGGACGTATACGTTTTATAGTTTTTCCCTTCTTCAAAGCCGCCCGGCAGGGTGTACCGCAGCGGCTCGGTGACGATAGCGCGCCCCGCCGCCACATACTCGGCCAGCTTCCAGCCGGTAGAGCCGTGCAGTCCGGTAGAAGCCACGCAAATCTCCGTGTGCTGCATCCGGTGCAGATACGCCCGCTTGCCGGTCAGCTTGTCCGGCACGATCAGCTCCGGGCACAGCTGCCGGGCACAGGCGTTGTCGGATACGCCGCCGGTGAACTGCTCCGGGAAGGCGCTTTGCAGCCGGTGCAGCAGCTCAATGCGGTCGGCGTTCACCTGCCGCCACTCTGCCTGCAGTTCCGGGTATTGCCGCACCGCCGGCTCATCCGGGTCCCACAGACGGGTCAGAAAGAGGATGCGCGGCTTTTTGCGCACCCGGGTCAGGCAGGCTTCAAAGTCCTGCGGGTAGCAGCGGGTGGAAAGCGCCCACTGCTTCAGGCGGCTCTTTGCGCTGCGCTCCGCTTCCAGCGGCGAATCCGGACAGGTAACGTAATAGTTCAGCCCCAATGGCCGCAGCTTTGCGGGGATACCGCCCGGGAACTGCCGGTTCTTCTCCGCCGAAAAACTGCGCTTGAACACCACATCTGCCCGGTGGAACAGCGCCAGCACCGCCGCAGGGTCGTTGTAGAAGTAGCCGTCCATCAGATCGAACACCACCGTGCGGCCGTTGATCTCGGTTTCCAGCAGCGCCTCCCGGGCAAGGGGACTGCCCTGCCGCTCGTCCTGCACCCTCAAAGTCAGCTCCCCGCGCTTTGCCAGCAGGGTAAAGCCCGCCAGAATGCCGCTGACGTGCGCCGCACCCTCCCGGGTGGCAAGTTTTACCGTAACTTCCATATTCCCTCCCGTCAGCGGAACAGTCCGGTGCGCCGCTCGCCCATAGGGATGACATCACAAAACACACACCGGCTCTTGGTGGAAAGCTGCACATCCTTGTGGTAGCAGCCGAAAAACCATTTTTCGTAGGTCAGCTTGAGCAAAATCTCGTCCAGAAACAGGTGCAGACGGTTGCTTTCGCCAAGGGCAAGGGCGGTAAAATCCAAAAATCTGCTTGGTGCATCGTGGGTCAGCACATAATCTACCTTGTAGTCTACTTTCTCTAAGTTGCGGCGGCAGGTGTCGTACTCCTCGTCACTGGGCATCTCCTGCTTCCACCAGTTCACGCCCGGCTCCCGGTCATCTTTATCCTGACTTTCCGCGCCGCCGAAGCAGAGATAGGTCTTGCCCTCCAGCTCCAGCACGCTGCCCCGGCACACATGGTACACGTTGCCGCCAAGGCTCTGCACCCTGCCGCCAAACAGCTCGGTCTCCGGGTACTGTGCCAGCAGGTCATAGTTTTCGTGGCTGCCGTCCAGAAACAGCACCGTGTAAGGGCGCTTGCGCAGCCAGTCCAGCCGCTTGCGCTCTGCGGCGCTGCCGTCCCATACAAAGCCAAAATCCCCCAGCACCACCACGGTGTCCTTTTTGCCCAGCCAGCGCAGTTTGCCCTGCTTGAAGCGCTGGATATCGCCGTGGGTGTCCCCTGTAAGATATACCATTCCTGCCCTCCCTGCCGGAGCAAAAGAACGGTGTAAAACACCGCAAGGCTCTTGTAACACCCCGGCAAACCTGTTATTATTATAGAACACAGCACTTTTGCTGCAAAATTGATCCTCCGGCGCGCTGTACCGCGCAGCCTTATTTAGTATATTTTATCGCTTTTTAAAGGAATTGTCCACATGAAACGTATTTTTGCACTGGTTCTTTCGCTTGTATTTCTGCTCAGCTGCCTTGTGCTGCCCGCCGGAGCCATGTTCGACCCCAGCCCGGTGTATCAGGTGCAGGCTGCAAGCGCCTATATCGTCAACACTGATACCAACATCATCGTCTACGATAAAGACAGCACGAAGCAGGTGTCTGCCGGCGGTCTGACCAAATATATGACCCTTGCCGTGCTGCTGACCAACTACGCCGACCAGCTGGACAACACCTTCCAGATGCCCTTTGCCATCTCGGACTATGTTTATAATACCAATAACGCAGATATGCGCTCCAACGAGACTTTCACCTACCGCGAAGCTATGTACGCCATGCTTACCCGCAACGCCAACGAGGCAGCCATGGGTGTGGCATACACCCTTTCTGGCGGCGATCTGGACGGCTGGGTGGCGCAGATGAACACCTTATCCAAGCGCATCGGCACCACCGCCAGCAGCTGGACGGACGCCTGCGGCATCGACAGCGGCAACACCACCTGCGCGGTGGATATGTACCTGATCCTGCGCTACCTGATGAGCTTTGACGCCTTTGTAGAGGTGTCCGGTGCACCCAGCTTTACCATGCCCGCCAAGGAGAAGCACCGCTCCTCCTCGGTGCTGGTCAGCCAGAACGCCGCGCTGAGCAAAGCCAGCGGCGGCAGCTACTACCGCAGCGCCATGCAGGGCGGTATGTGCAATGTGACTGCCTTTAAAAACGATACCGGCACCCAGAGCTATGTTTCATGGGGCAATAAGGACGGTGCCACCTATATCTTCTGCGTGATGGACAGCCCCGACAGCTGCGATACCCTTGGCTACGCCAACCGCCGTCCCGCCCTGTTTGAGACCGTCAAACTGATGGACTGGGTGTTCGACAGCTTTTCCATTCAGGCTGCGCTGGACACCGACCTGACCATTGCGGAGATCCCGGTAAAGTATTCCTCCGATACAGACACCTTGCAGCTGTACCCCAACGACAGCATGATGACCCTGCTGCCCTCCACCAGCGACGGCACCGTCACCCAGAAATACTTCCACCTGCCGGACTACGTCTGCGCGCCCATCCAGCAGGGCGATGTGGTAGGCACAGTGGAGCTGAAGCTGGCAGGCGAGACCATCGGCGTGGTGGATCTGATCGCCGGGCAGGACGTAGCCCGCAACCCGCTGCTGTTCGGGGTGGACAAGGTGAAGGAGTTCTTCACCAGCCTGTACCTGAAGGTGGTGCTGGTGCTCAGCCTGATCGCCGCCCTGATCTACGGGCTGTGGCTGCTGTGTGCCAACTGGAACCGCCGCAAACCCACTAAAAAGATCCACCGCCGCTATTGAACAGACGCAAAAATGCCCCGGCAGCCGCAAAGGCCGCCGGGGCATTCTGGTTGCGCCAGCAGGAGTCGAACCTACGATGGGGGAGTCAAAGTCCCCTGCCTTACCGCTTGGCGATGGCGCATCATGCAGTTAAGTATAGCATATTTTCTGCCGTTCCACAAGAGGGACACTGCATTTTTGCAGCCTTTTCCCCGCAGCACTTAGAGCGTTTGCGGCGCTTTTTGTCATTTTTTGGGCTTTTAGACGCTGTTTTTATGCTTTCCATTTCCTGCCATGTTTTTACGAAAGACAAGTTTTAAAGGATGCAATTTTCAAAAAATGCGGTCTATCGGGGCATAAAATTCATCTTGCAAGGGTAAAAATCGTTTTTGTCATAATTTTTATTATTTTTTCAGCCAAAAGCTGTATTTTTTGTTGCGGTTCTGGTACACTGGATGTGATAAATATAGATTGAAGAAACTTCTCCGCTGTCCGGGCTGCGCCCGGGTGGGGCAGGGTCTCCATCTTTGTGAAGGAAAGCGAGGGATCTCATGAAAAAATTCCTGAAAACGCTGGTGGTCGGGATCTGCCTGTTCACCCTGCTGTGCTGTGCGCTGCCGGCTGCGTTTGCTGCCGGCAACACTTCAGGGAGCAAAAAGGAACAGAACGTGTTCGCCATTGGTATGGATGCCCAAGGCGGCATCTGCTCTACTGTGGTAACCTACACGAACCTGTCCGGCAAACTGGAGAGCACGCCCGAGCAGCCTGCCATGACGGGCTACACCTTTGACGGCTGGTACACCGAGCCGGTGGGCGGCAGCAAGGTGACCACTTCCACCGTGTTCACCTCCGACGCTACCATCTACGCGCACTGGATCGCCAAGGCCGGTGCCTCCACCGTGCCGCAGCCCGCCACCCAGCCCGCCGCGATTCAGTGGCAGAAGTATGTAGGGCCCGCACTGGTAGCCGGTGCCCTGCTTACCACCCTGCTGGTCTCCACCATGTTCTGACCAACGCTGTAAAACGCATTGATACCAATGAAGAAAGGGATCTTACCATGTCTACTTCTACCATGAAACTGCCCGCCAGCTACGCCGTGATCGACGCCGAGGAGATGACCTATCTGGACGGCGGTGCAAGCAGCGCCTACCAGTCCTTCCTGGACGTTGGCAAGGTGTTCAACTACATCGCCCGCATCTTCTCCGGTGCAAGCTCCATCATCAACAACGTCAACGTCATCTACCAGTCCTTTGTCTCGCTGAACAGCCTGCTGACCAGCTTTGGCAAGTAAAAGGCTGACCCCAAAGTCTGCATACGGGAGCCGCGCTTTTTTCGAAAAAGTGCGGCTCCCGTTTTTTCGTGCGTGCGGCAGTTCAGTACAGTAGTGTACAAAACTTCACATCTCAAAATTATGAACAAACTTTTTAAGTTTTTTGGGGGTTGCAGTCGTTTTTTATAAAAAATACACACAAATAGCAAAAAAATGCGATATTTTTTTGGTGTCATCTCTTGATTTTGTGTCTGTTTTGTTATATTGTTGTTACATGGGATGTGGTAAAATAAGGCAGTTTGTAAAGGAGCGTTTCCGCACCCATTGTACCCCGCAAAAACCGCGGCGGCAAGCGCATTTTAAGCCGTTTTTGTTAAGTATTTTCGTAGTTTACGAAAACCTTTTCGCTGGCTTGTACTTTATAGTTTGGGAGCTTGGACATACATGGCAGATCGTGAACTGCGGCGGATGCACCGCGCTGAATTGATAGAGATTATTTATGCATTGAAGCAGAGCGAGGATCAGCTCAAGGCACAGAACGCCGCGCTTACCGCGCAGCTGCAAGACCGGCAGTTGCGGCTGGAAAAGGCCGGCTCCATTGCGCAGGCTGCGCTGGAGCTGAACAACGTGTTCGCCGCCGCGCAGGCCGCCGCCGATGACTATCTGCACTCGGTGCAGGCCAACCTTGCAGACACCGACGCCGCCGCTGCCAACACCCTTTCGCAGGCGCGCAGCGAGGCCAAGCGCATTCTGGAGCAGGCGCAGGCAGATGCCGACAGCCTGAAGGCGCAGACCCGGCAGGAATGCAGCGCCATGGTAGAACAGGCCGAGCAGGAGGTGCAGCAGCGCTGGCAGACATTTGACCGCAAGGCCAACGCGCTGCTGGACCAGTACCGCAGCGCCGACAGCCAGCCTTCGGAGGAAACATGAAAAAACGCGATATCCGGTTTGCTTCCATCCCCTCCACCGAGGAAGTGGCCGCAGAACGTGAACGTCTTGCGTACCAGAACCGCTACCAGCGGGTGCTGCGCAGTACGGTCTATATATTGGTGGTGGTGGCCGCAGCGGCCGTGCTGCTGGCTACGCTGTTTTTACCGGTGCTTCAGGTCTCCGGCGACAGTATGAACCCTACATTAAAGGATAAGGACATTATCCTGCTGGTAAAATCCGACCACATCCAGAACGGCGAGCTGTGCGGCTTTTACTGGCAGAACAAGCTTTTGCTCAAGCGCATCATCGGGCAGCCCGGTGATGTGATCGATATGGACGTGAACGGCGTTGTCTCGGTAAACGGCGAGGTGCTGGACGAGCCCTATGTGGACGCGCTGACCGTGGGCGAATGCGACATCCGGTTCCCCTATCAGGTGCCGGAAAACCGCTACTTCGTGCTGGGCGACCACCGCTCCACATCCATCGACAGCCGCAGCAGCGTGATAGGCTGCGTGGAAAAAAGTCAGATCATTGGCAGGGTGTTTTTAAGGGTATGGCCCCTGTCCAGTTTCTCGTTGATCCATTGAGCCCGGGAGGAGGTACTCAAAGTTATGAACGACATCCTTAAAACCTACAAGGAGCAGTTCCGCGAAAACCGGCACACGCTGCGGCGCTACACCGCATTTGTGCTGGCGCTTGCCATGATCACCACCCTGTTCGTCAACTGGCAGCTGCACGGCGTTGGCATCTCTATGACCGCGCAGTACCAGTGCGGCGAGGTGGAGCACGCCCACACGGCAGATTGCTACGACAAAGTGCTGATCTGCGGCTACGCGGAAGGCGAGCTTGAAAATGCGGACGAAGTTGCCGCTGCCGAAGCTGCCGCCGCCAGTGCTGCCCAGAGCAGCGCCGAGGAAGAGATCATGCCGCTGGAGCTGGAGCCGCAGATCGAGTTTGTGCCCCACGAGCACACCGATGACTGCTACACCGAGGTGCAGACCCTGACCTGCCTGGAGGAAGAGCACGTCCACGATGACGACTGCTACGACCCCGAGGACGGCAGCCTGATCTGTGAAAAATTTGAACATACCCACGATGAAAGCTGCTATACCACCGAGTACGAGCTGACCTGCGGTCTGCAGGACGGCGAGCTTGTGGAGCAGGTGGTAGAGCCCACCCAGACCGCCGAGCTGGTGGCCATGGCGGTGGCAGAGCCTGTGGCGCTGGAGCCGGTGGTGGACACCGTAGAGCCCATCTACCACCACCACACCGACGCCTGCTACGAGGAAGTGCTGGTGTGCCCCCTGCCGGAGCATCACCACACCGTAAGCTGCCTGAGCGATACCTCTGCCGACCTTGAGACCCCCGAGGAGTGGCAGGCCGCCAACGCCGAAGCCGTGATCACCGGCGAGTGGAACGAGGATCTGCTCAGCGTGGCAAAGACCCAGTTGGGCTACGAGCAGAGCGAGAAAAACTTCGAGATCGACCCTGCGGACGGCGTCACCCTGCGCTACTACTCCCGCTACGGTCAGTCCTACGGCAATGCCTACGGCGAGTGGGACGTGATGTTCCTTGCCTACTGCCTAAAGTACGCCGAGATTCCCCAAAGCGCCATCCCGCAGGAGGCCAGCGTGCTTGCCCTGCGCAGCTCCATGAGCGGCATGGACTGGCTGCTGGAAGAGGACGGCAGCGCCGCCCAGCCCGGCGACATCGTTATTTATAATAAGTACGTCACCCGCACCGTGGCTGTGGACAGCAGCGCCGACAGTGCAGAGCCGGATCTGGACGACCTGTTCAGCGTGGATACAGAGTTTGAAAACAGCGCAGAGCTTGAGGACTCCGGCGTTTCTGCGCTGGATGCAGCCCCCAGTGCTGACGACAGCACCGGCACGCAGGACACTGTGCTTACCCCCGAGCCCGTTGACCCGCAGCCGGAGCAGCCCGCCGAAAAGCCGGTGGACAGCGCTGACACCGCTGCACCCAGCACCGTGACCTCTGTGTCCGGCGCGGACACCCTTGCCCCCAGCGTGGTATCCCCCGCTGCTGAGCCGCAGACCACCACCGTGACCGACGCTTTGCCCGTGGAGACCGTGGGCATCGTGAGCAGTGTTGACGAGGATGCCGACACGCTGACCGTTATTTCCGGCGACGTGGACGGCAAGGTGGCTGAGGTAACACTGTTCAACACTGATGTGGAAAACGTTATTTCTGTGGCGTATGCGCAGATAGAGCTGAGTGAAGGCGATTCCGATTCGGACGATACCACTTCGGATATTATTGAAATCGACCCGGTATTCTCCTGCTCCGTTACTACCGTATACGACACTGTATCTGCTTCTGCGGTGCGTCGTTCCCGTTCCCGCGCTGCAAGGTACGCTGCACCCTCCACCTATGCAGCAGCTGCCGTGTCTGCTACTGCTGTTGATATGGGCACTCACATCACGAACGTTAGTGTTCAGGTTCCCGCCTACACAGACGGCAGCGGAAATGTGACCTCTTGGAAAGATGCAAACGGCATTGTGCGTCCCGGCCAGACCGTTAAGGTGCAGTTGAATTACGGTTTTGCTGCAAACGAAATCACCAGCGACAACCGCGTTGCAACCTACAAGCTCCCCAACGGTATTACGCTGTTGCCCAGTGTTTCACACTCCGGTAATATTACTTGGCATGACAGTACCACCGGTAAAAATGTTATCGTTGGCACCTACGCTATAGATGGTGACACCGTCACGTTTACTTACAATGAGGAATTTGCCGACGGCAAAGCCTTTGACGGTGATTTTGAGTTTAAGGCTTCTGTCTCCTCTGATTCCTCCATGGAAAACCAAGAAATCAATTTTGGCGGCACGACCGGTTCTGTTACCATCAAAAAAGAGGATCTGACCCACGATCTTTCTCTTTTCAAGAATGTGCAGAAAGACGAAGCCGGAAAAGAACTGATCAAATTCGATTCGGCAACAAAGACGCTTGATATCGCCTATGAAGTGGTTGCAAAAACCACAAACGGCACCGGTACTACCGTGGATATTACCGACTTCTTTGATACCGTAAATTCTTCTCTTCCCCGCGCAGCTACCTATCAGCAAAGTACGATCAAACTGATAAAGGTTGATGCGGATGGCAACAAAACAGATGTCACAACGGACTATCAAGGCAAGCTCAATGTGGGCACTGAGCTCAAATACGATGCTCTGCCCAAACTGGAAGCCGGTGAGCAATACATTCTGCAGTATCACGCCACCATTCCTGTTCATGATGATTACACCTATAAATCCATCAATAACGTAAAGGCTGAGTTCGACGGCAAAGACAGTACCGTGAGCAAGGAGGTCAAAAACACCGAGCCGCGTCTTACCAAGAGCGGCAACTATGATGCCAGCAGCCGCATCATCACTTGGACAGTCACAATCAAAAACCCCTATGGGGAAGATCTCCGCGGCAAAACCTTTACTGATCTTCTGCCTGCCGGGCTGGAGGTCGTAAATAACGTTAAGATCCAACGCGGCTACTATAGCAATGACCTTGGACCTATTTCTGCCGAGGATTTCAAGAATGCTGGGTGTAGTTACACCTTCCCGAATGATTTGCCGCATGGTCCGGAAACCGCAACGTTCTACACGATCGAAATCCAGACGAAAGTCCCTGATGGCACCGCAGTCGGTACCACCTATAAAAATGAGGCTACGTTTGATGGCAACAGTGCTTCCGGTGATGTTACGGTGACCGACCGCGACTCCTATCTGAGCAAGAGCCTGTATAAGGCAGAGGACTTGGAAACCGGCAAGAAAAAGCTGACTTGGCAAACCTCGGTCTCCATCCCTACTGGTTGGAACGAGATCACCCTTACGGATACGATCCACGATGCCGAGGTATCTGGCGCTGAGCAGGAAGGCACACATTATGCGGTCTTGTCCGAGTTGAAGGCTGAGATCAACGCGAACTTGCACCTGACCCTGTTCAATTCCTCCGAAACCGTCACAATGGCAAATGCGTCTGAGCATCATGTCACGTTTACCGTCACCTATTATGACGAATATGGTAATCAGACTACTAACAATGATGCCCATGTGACCAAGTTTACCATCACCGCCAAGCTGGCCGATGGCCAAACGCTGGATGCCACCAGCATGGTGCTGAGCAGCTACCATACCGTTGCCGACATCAGTAATGCAGGCATAGAAGAGCCGTGGCGGTTTGTAAACACTGCCGCTTCCGGTGATAAGACCTCCGATGCCAGCTACACCTATAAAAAGCCCAAGGAAGCAAAGCTTGAAAAGTTGGTCTATAATGAAAACAATTTTGATGCAGCTGGCAGCAAGATCAGTGAACTGGATTACAAAAAGAACAACGGTAAGATCTACTATGAGCTGACCATCCCCACATCGCTTACCTGTAAAGATCCGCTGACCACAGAAGATCTGGTCATCACCGATACCCTGCCGGCCGGTGTTACCTTTGATAAAAGCAATATTATAGCGGTCGGTGCACTCTCTTTTAACACTGATGGTTCTGTGCCGCATCAGAGTTGGCTTGCTCAAACAATTCATGGTTCTGACGGCAGGCCAGACTATAAGATTTCGACATCCGAAAACTTTGATGTATCGAAGAAATCTATTGGCGCAACCGACACCGACCGTACGATCACTTTTACGATCAAGAGCGGCTATAACGTTTCTGCTAAACCGCAGGTTTTCTATATCCGTTACTGGGTCAGCGTTGCGGAAGATGCCTCTTGGGACGATCTTCGTACGGAAAACAAGTACCGCAACAGCGCAGAATGGAACGGCGATAAGGCAGAAACGGAAACCACCGTCAAACGCAGCTATGAAAAGCTTTATAAGACCGGCACTATCGTCGATGAAGGCACCGATGACACCGGCAATAAGCTTGCGACCAAGAAGATCAACTACAGCGTTGTTATCAACCCCACCGGCGCTAAACTGCTGACCACCAGCAACACCCTGACCCTGACGGATACGCTTAGCTTTGAGCCCTCTGCCAACACCTCTGCTGAGCTGGATCTGAGCTCGATCCATCTGTACGGTGTGACCCTTGATACTGGCGGCAACATTGTTGCAGACCATACAAATGAGATCGGCCATGATCGGTTTACGGCAACCTACGACAGCCCCAGCCACACCATGACCGTCACCGTCCCGGATGAACTGGCTTGTGTGCTGGAATACACCTATCAGATCTCTTATCCTTCCTCTACGGAGGTAACCGTTAAAAACCATGCAAACCTCTCCGGTCTGGAAGAGAAATGGGTCGATACTCATGTTGTGAATTATGATTCTTCGGCTACCGTCCGGTTCAGCAAGTTTGACCTGAACAAGGTGGATTCCAACGATTATCTGGTCACACTTCCCGGTGCAACCTTCCAGCTTGCAAAGTGGGATACCACAACAAACGCGTTTAAAGAGGTTTGCACGTTGGAAACAGACAACTCTGGTCAGATTCATTTCAGTCTCGCGACAGCGGAAAGCCATGATACGAGCAGCGCTCAGCTGCTTTGCAGTACGCTCTACCGTATTGTAGAGACAAAACAGCCCGACGGTTATGCACTTAGCCAGAGCCCGATCTACCTGCTGTGGGGTGCATTTTCCAACACAAAGCAAGATGACGCGTTTAAAACTGCTACCGGTGAATCTTTTATCCATGATGCTTCGGAGTACAATAAATGGCTTAACTGCAACGATGTAACCTACCTTGCCCGTGGTGAAAGTAGTGCTGTGTATATGCCCAACACCGCTAACAGTATTACGGTTGCCAAGCATTGGCTGGACACGGACGGCAAGACAGAGCTTGCTCTGGACAAGGTCAACTCCACCTACACCGCAACCGTAGAACTGTGGCGCAAGGGTTACAAGGATGGCAGCCAAACGTCTGATACAAAGGTTGATACCGAGCCCGTTATCTTGAATAGTTCCAACAACTGGAGCCATAGCTGGAAAGACCTTCTTTTGGTAGACCCCAACAATAGCAGTATCACCTACAAGTACTACGTTAAGGAAACAGCTTGTTCCGGTACGTTTAAATACGACCTGAACAACACCGGCATCACCGGCGGCACCATCCTGCTTTACAATCAGGTGCCCGAGGATGCTAACTACGAACTTCCCTCTACCGGCGGGTCCGGTACACTCCCGTACACAGCCGTGGGCGGCACAATGATGCTGTCTGCGCTGGCATATAGCTTTATCCACCGCAAGCGCAGACGCGAAGGGAGGGCAGATGACTAAACTGTACTTCCCTGCTGGCTGCCCGGAGCTTAAACCCCGCCCGCCCAGCGCAAAGTTTACGCGATAATCCGAACAAGACCACACCCCTTCCCCCCTGCACAAAATGCAGGGGGGCGGCAAGGGGCAGAAAAAAGAAAGGGGCTTTTTCCATGAAAAAAGCAATGAAGAAACTCATGGCTGCGCTGCTGGCAGTTGCTATGGTTTGCGCCATGGCGATCCCGGCGTTTGCAGATGGCAGCAGCTCTACCAGCACTGCTGCTGTTACCATGTACACGATCACCGCACCTGCTAACGGTCACACCTACGAGATCTACCAGATCTTTACCGGTGATTATGATGCATCCAATGCGTCCATGCTCGCCAACATCAAGTGGGGCGATAACGGTACCGGTACGGTTGGCGCAGCTGTTGAGCAGACTGTTCTGGATGCACTTTCCGCCGTTGCTTCCAATGCAAGCGACAGTGCTAAGCTTGACGTTATCGAAAATTATGTCAATCTTAACACTACTCCTATAGCTACCGTTACAAACAGCAATTTTGTTGAAGTTGTTGGCGGTTACTACCTGATCAAGGATAAGGATGGCTCTCTGTCTGGCTCTGAGCCTTATACCACTTACCTCGTTTCCGTTGTTGGCAATGTTACCATCACGCCGAAGAGCAATGATGTTCCCGAATTTAAGAAAAAGCTGAAGGACACCAACGATTCTACCGGCAATACTACCGGCTGGCAGGATTCTGCCGACTACGACATCGGCGATTACATCCCCTTCCGCCTGCAGGGCACTGTTCCCGCAGACTATGATTCCTATAGCAAGTATTACTACGCTTTCCACGATGTGGAAGAAAAGGGTCTGACCTTTGACCCCAACTCTGTGGAAGTTTTTGTTGGCGATGAAGTGACCGGTACTAAGATTACTACTGGTTATACTGTCGTTACCAGCCCGACCGATGGCTGCACCTTTGAGATCGTATTTGATAATCTGAAAGACGTTACTAGTGTTACTGCTAATTCTACCATTACCGTTACCTACAAGTCTCAGCTGAACGATCACGCTGTTCTGGGCAAAGACGGCAACGTCAACAAGGCACAGTTGGAGTACTCCAACAACCCGCGCGGTAATGGCACGGGCACAACCCCTTGGGATAACGTCATTGTCTTTACCTACAAGGTGGTCGTGAACAAGGTCAATCAGTCTGGTCAACCTCTGGAAGGTGCAGAGTTCACTCTGACCAAAAAGCTCAAGGACGGCACGGAAGTTGATATGCCTATGAACATTGACACGTCCAACAAGGCTCTGTTTACGCTGTCCGGTCTGGATGACGGCGAGTACACGCTGACCGAGACTGTAACCCCCGCCCACTACAACACCATCAGCCCCATCACCTTTACTGTCAACGCTGATCATACTATCACTTGGGAATCCGATCCTCGTGATACTGTTCTGACTTCTTTGAGCGGCAACACGGCGAGCGGTGAGATCACCTTTACTCCTAATAAAACCGACGGAACTCTGACTACGGATGTCATCAATAAGATCGGCACTACCCTGCCCGGCACCGGCGGCATCGGCACCACCATTTTCTACGTGATCGGCGGCGGCCTGATGGTTGCAGCAGCCATCCTGCTCATTACCAAAAAGCGCATGGAGAACCGCTAACTTCTCCTTTTCCCCAGCACAGAGCGGGGCTGCAAAGCCCCCTGCTCTGGTCCTGAAACTATAACGTTAGGGAGTAGCCCATGAAAAAGAACAAAAGCACCATTATACTGATCCTCGTCTTTTTCGTGGGTCTATCCGTGATGTTATACCCCACCATCAGCGATTATGTCAACCAGCGCAACCAGTCCCGCGCGGTGGCAAGCTACGCGCAGGACGTGGACAACATGACCGATGCGGATTACAGCGGATACTTTGACGCCGCCAATGCCTTTAACGCACAGGTAGCCGCCAACGAGTACGCGCTCTACCGCCCGGATCAGCTTACTGGCTACGCCGACACGCTGGATATTACCGGCACGGGCATTATGGGTTACATCACCATCTCCAAAATAGGCGTGGAGCTGCCCATCTACCACGGCACCAGCGACAGCGTATTGCAGATCGCCGCAGGCCATTTGGAGGGCACCAGCCTGCCGGTGGGCGGCGCGTCCACCCACGCGGTCATCTCGGCGCACCGCGGCCTGCCCAGCGCAAAGCTGTTTACCAACCTTGACCAGCTGGAAGTGGGCGATACCTTTACCATCACTGTGCTGGACCGGGTGCTCACCTACGAGGTGGACAAAATTTCCATCGTGCTGCCCACCGAGACCGACGAGCTGCTGGTCACTGAAGGCAAGGATTACGTCACCCTGATGACCTGCACCCCCTACGGCATCAACACCCACCGCCTGCTGGTACGCGGCCACCGCGTGGAGACCCCGGATCAGTACAAGCACATCTGTGTTACTGCCGAAGCGCTCAAGATAGAGCCTATCATTGTTGCGCCCGTCATGGCGCTGCCCATGCTGCTGATCCTGCTGATCGGTATGCTGCTTTCCACACGCAAACGCAAGAAAACAAGAGGTGAAGAACATGAAAAGCATTGATCTGCGTCATCGTCTGGCAGCTGTGCTGCTGGCTGTGTGCCTTGTGGTATGCTGCGCCCTGCCGGCGTTTGCCACCAGTGCCAGCCTTGTGTCCGGGCGGCTGGGCTCGCTCCACGTCCGTCTGTACGACACCCACAACGATGTGCCCCTGCGCGGCGGCGAGCTGACCTTGTATCAGGTTGCCGCCGTCAAGCGCACCGGCGGCAGCCTGTCCTACGCCTATACCGGCGATTTTACGGGCTGCGGCGTGCCGCTGGGCGATCTTTCCGACAGCACGCTGGCTGACCAGCTGGCAAAGTATCTGCCCCCCGTGCCCGCCGTTGCCGCCCAGCAGAACGTGGACGAGGAAGGCTACGCCGACTTTACCAAGCTGCCGCAGGGGCTGTATCTGGTCATGCAGACCGAGGCTTCCCACGGCTACGAAGCCATCAAGCCCTTCCTTGTGTCCATTCCCCTGCCGGATGGCGACAGCTGGATCTACGATGTGGACGCCACCCCCAAGGTAGGCGCTACCATCCCGGATACGCCGGAGACCCCGCCGGATACCCCCGAAACGCCCCCAGACACCCCTGACACTCCCCCGGATACGCCGGACACGCCGCCGGACACCCCCGATATCCCGGAGCAGCCGGATACCCCTGACACGCCGGTAAGCCCGGACAGCCCCGATAACCCGGTAAGTCCCGACAGCCCCGATAACCCGGTAAGTCCCGACAGCCCGGACAACCCCGTAAGCCCCGATAACCCGGATAATCCGGTCTCCCCTTCTAACCCGGATAAGCCCGTTCTGCCCCAGACCGGTCAGCTGAACTGGCCTGTGCCGGTGCTGGCCTGCAGCGGTGTGCTGCTGTTTGCCGTCGGCTGGGTTCTGAACCGTCAGGGCAAAAAGGAACACTGAACCCTACTCCCTTCCAGCACGGCGCGCCGTGCCCTCTCCCCCGCAAGGGGGAGTTTTTTATGCCCTCTTCCCTGCCGGGCACGGCACCCCTTCCGTCTTGCCGCTTCGCGGCAATCCACCTTCCCCAAGGGGACGGCTTTTGGCGGTAAAGGCAAAGTTCACGGCATTGCCAAAGGCGTCCCCTTGGGGGAGCTGGCACGGCGCAAGCCGTGACTGAGGGGGTACACGCAAAAGAGCCGCTGTACGTTCTGTACAGCGGCTCTTGATTTATGCAGTCCGTATTATGTTTTACTGCTGCTGGGCAGCCTTTTTGGCTTCCAGTGCCAGAATGGCATCGCGGCGGCTCAGGTTGATGCGGCCCTGCTGGTCGATGTCGGTCACCTTGACCACGATGGCATCGCCCACGGCAACCACGTCCTCTACCCGCTCCACGCGCTTGGTGTCCAGCTTGGAGATGTGCACAAGGCCTTCCTTGCCCGGAGCGATCTCCACAAAGGCACCAAAGTTCATTAGGCGGGTCACCTTGCCCTTGTAGATGGCACCGATCTCGGGGTCCTCCACAATGGTCTTGATGG
>ERZ791815.1026-NODE-1026-length-19741-cov-3.395154_pt1 | contig 19741 bp, 9 predicted proteins | sample MGYA00510302_ERZ791815 | MGnify/ENA primary metagenome ERZ791815 (study PRJEB30046, sample SAMN00791995) | human gut metagenome | study: EMG produced TPA metagenomics assembly of the A metagenome-wide association study of gut microbiota in type 2... | reverse complement strand
GAGGGACTATTTGATTAATATTAACTTCGTCCCAATTTTAACGGGACACTAATGAAATGAAATAGGGAAAATATACTGTTTCAGCAAACAGCACCCTTCATTTTGTCGTTAGAATCAACATCATTCGACAAAGAGTTAATAAACTTCCACCCAACCTATACCAACAAAAAGCCCGGATGATAGAATCACCCGGACTTCGCAAGTTCGGCAAATCAGCACACCGATTAGCCAACCGACAATCCTTATTCGATGGTCAGCGATGTTTTCAACGATTCCTCCCTGGCATTTGCCCCGACAATCACCTCAAACACACCGGGCGATACCCGGAATTCCCCACTCGCCACATCATAATGGCTGAAGGCATCCTTTCCCAAATGGACAGAGACGCGAGTTTTTTCGTCTGCCGACAACGTAACCTTCGCAAACCCTTTCAAGAGTTTGGCAGGTCGCGGTTCTCGAGGATTACACTCCGATACATAGACCTGAGGCACATCCGCAGCCCGACACTTGCCGACATTCCGGACCCAAAACGAGACATCGTAACCATCAGCTGCAGGCTGTATGGAGAGATCGGAGTAGGCAAACAGCGAATAGGTCAGACCGAATCCAAACGGAAACAGCGGAGCAAATCCGGCCGACCCGGCCGCCCGGTATCCCGAAAAAAGACCTTCGTAATAGACCGTATGGCAAAACGGATCCCGTTTCTGCGGAACGATTTCGTTTTTCCGCATCCCGTAATAGACTGCTGCGGGATTCCCTTCCAAAGTACCCCAGAACGTAACAGGCAGACGTCCCGACGGCGACTCCATACCGGACAATATCGACGCCAAAGCCCGGCCGCCCTCCTGCCCGGGATACCAAGCCATGACAACAGCCTCCACCTCGTCCAGCCAGGGCATTGCCACCTCTCCTCCCGAGTTAACCACAACCACCACGCGATCATTCAATCCCGCCACCCGACGAATCAGCTCATCCTGTCCTTCCGGAAGGGAGAACGTCCGGTCGAAGCCTTCGCCTTCCGTCTCCTTCGTAAAGCCGACACTCACCACAACTGCCGAAGCCCGCGACACGGCCTTTTCATCGAACGAACCGTCCGCTCCGAACCGGATCGTATCCACATGCTCTCGCCCCGCGACAGCACACAACCCGGAAAACAGTGTAGTGCTGCAACCTTCTATCGGCGTCACCTCGCCGCTTCCGCCGCCGAAGGGAATCCGATCGGCATTGGGACCGATAACCGCCACCCGTTTCAGAGCGGCCCGATCCAAAGGCAGGGCTCCCGCATTCTTCAACAGCACAGGTCCCTCCAGCGCCGTAGCATAAGCGATCCGACGGCACTCCTCGTTATCCAGCGGGAGCGCGGAATCAACAGCCGGACGATCGAGCAATCCGAACCGGATCAAGGTCGACAGGATATGGACGCACTTCTCATCCAACTGCCTTTCATGTACAATTCCCCGATCCAGGAGTTCGCGTATCATTTTGTAGTTCAGCCAATATCCCTTCGGCATCTCCAGATCGAGTCCGCTCTCCATGCATCCCAACGTCGTATAGGTCGACGTCCAGTCCGACATGACGATACCGTCAAAGCCCCACTCCTTCCTCAACACATCCGTAATCAGCCAGCGGTTTTCAGCCGAATGAATCCCGTTCAACGGGTTGTAACTGGTCATCACGGCTCCCACACCGGCTTTTTGCACGGCATCCTTGAACACCGGAAAATACAATTCGCGCAACGTGCGCTCGTCGACCACCGAATTGGTAGCATGACGGCGGTACTCCTGATTGTTGGCGGCAAAATGCTTGATGGTAGCGATGACTCCGTTCTGCTGCATTCCCTCGATATAGCCGCAGGCTATCGCCGAAGCCAGCACCGGATCCTCGCCGTAATACTCAAAGTTACGCCCGCAGAGCGCCGAACGGTAGATATTGACCCCCGGACCCAGCATGATGCCGATGCCCCGGGCCCGGGCATCCAGGGCCAGTCCACGCCCCATTTCCCGAGCCAGATCGGGATTCCAGGTCGACGCCAACGAGATTCCGCACGGATAAAAGGTACTCCTCGTCTTGTTCCGCACGCCCTGCGGCCCATCGGCCATCCGAATCGACGGAATACCCAATCGCGGGATCGCAGCCGTATGGAAACCATCGACCTGCCCCGATACGAGCGAAGCCTTCTCCTCCAGCGTCATCTTCGAAACGAGCGATTCGGCGCGTTCCCGACAGGTCTGGGCAGAAACCGGAGCCAAGGCCATCTGCAAGCCCCCCCCCAGAAGCATCAAAAGCAGTCTCTTTTTCATGGATCTATCTACCATTTGTCAATTTTACTCCACCGTCACAGCAAGCCAGCTTTGCGGATCCTCCGGGTTCTCTCCCTGCAACTCCTCCCAGTATCGCGGATGTTTCTCCGCCGAACGGGCCTTGTACCAGAAAGCCGGATGAATTCGCAACACTTCGCCACGCGCCGGTTTCCGGTCCATCCAGGACCAGGGAATGCGGACCCGAGCTGCAAATCCCAAATCCTCGTCGGCATCGGCATTGATCGACCCCGCGACCGCGATCTCGTCCGTCGTTCCGAAACGGAGACCTTGCCACGAATTCCGATCCAGCCGGTAAAACGCATAATCCCCGGACGGATTCACCGCCAACTTATAGACGTCATCCCCTTTGGACAACAAAATTACGGAAGCATCCGAATTTTCGACACTGTATGCGGTCAATTTATCCGTAAACACCCACGTATCGAACACGAAAGCCTCATCCGTACAGCCGAAATCATAAAAGACCTTCATCGGAACCGTCCGGCCCAGATACCAGCAGTCGTTGTTCTCGACATCAAACATCTCCGGCCCTACCAGCGAATCACCCACCCGGGTGAGGCTCCGAGCCCGGTTGACGCGGCCGGTCATGAGATGGCTCTTGCCCCGAACGACGGAATCTTCGGTATATTTTTCCGTTCCGGTGATCAGGACCCGATCGTTGTCCAGACAGTCCACGGAACCCCAATATCCGTCAAAGCCCGTCGTGGCAAACCCGAAATTGTCGGCCCGGACATCCCCGACAAACAGCCAACTCGACTGTCGGCCCTGGTATAAACCATTGGAAAGCAACAAGGTCTCTCCGGACGGAAGACGGCTCAGATAGGGGCCATACCCGATCAGGTCCTTATTGGCCTGTTTCTTCTGCGGATAAGCCGGGCCGCCATGCCGCAACAGACGGGCCGTATCCAAATGCCAGTTCTCTTCGGCCGACGTACGGACAATCATCGGCGTCTGATCCACAACATACTTTCCGCTCCAGACCTCGATGCTCATGACGATGCTCCCATCCTGCAGCAACACGGCCGTCGGCATGCCATCGTAGCCGAAGCGGTCATCCTTCGTATACGAAATGATCTCATTATCCCCGATGCCGCACTCGGATTTTCCCTGCCAGGTCTCCCCGCCATCGAACGATCGGATGACGACGGTTCGCGGACAGGAGAGTCCGTTGACCACATTCTGGCTGGAGGTGATGTACATCTGAATCTCACCGCTCGGAAGTTGAAGCATCGCCGGCTCCCAGCAACGGCCCCGGTAGACCGACCGGGCCTTCGACCAGCTCCGACCTCCGTCGGAGCTGGTCATGATCCCCACGCCGCAATTCTCATTCGTATGGGCAAGATCGTTGTATCCCTTTTTGTATCGCCACTGATAGGCCAATAGGATGCGTCCGTCGTTCAGTTCGATGAAGTCCGGATTAGCATAGACCATTAGGTCCTCCCCCACGGTGGAGGTTGTCGAATACTTTTCCAGCAGAAGCTGTGCGTCACTCCAACTCAGCCCGCCGTCTTCGCTCCGCGAGACATAAATGTCCCAACCGAAGTGGTCGTTCATGAAGCAGAGCAGCAGCGACCCGTCACTCAGTTGCTTGACACGGGGATAATAGAGGTTGGGCTCCGTAGCGTCGCGGCCCTGCACGCGCATCTCGGTAAGCTGACGATGCGTACTGTACTCAAGGCTGATTCTGGCGGCCACCTCCCCGTTCCTCTCCCGGGTGCATCCGGACAAAAACGACAGGCAAACAACCAGCCCGGCCATCCATGCTTTTCTTCCATTCATAAAGCGTTCTGTTTTCGGGTTCGGAGGACTATTTTTCAAACTGCTTCATGAACTCATTGGCCCAGAGGTGATCCGGCTTCAGGCGCTGCACTTCGGCAAAGAGACGTTTCGCCTTCCCCCTATGTCCGAGTCCCAGATGACCGAGTGCCTGGGTATAATAGGCCGCCGAGTTGATAATATCGACCGTCACGCCCGTAGTTCCTTCAGCTCCGTAGAAATTAACGTGCTGTGTGACAACGGCAGCCTCGCCATCGGCAACCAGCGCCGAGAAGATGGCCTCCGCCTCCGCTTTCCGGCCCAGACGCTCCAGCGCAAGGCCCGTCCAGTAGCGGAAATCCTTGCTTCCCTTCAGTTCATAATCCTGTTCGGCGGCTAGTTTCCAATACTTTTCCGCCTCGGCATCCTGGCCAAGCGCGGCGTAAGCCTCTCCGAGACAATAGTTGATCTGCGCATCGTGCGTGGCCCGCTCGTCCACGAGGAACACCTGATGATTCTCCGGATAGGTAAACGCCTTCTTGTAAAGCGTCACGGCCTGTTCGACCTTACCTTCCGCTATCTTCTCCTCGCCGGCCAGGATCAACGCATCCACAAAGTTGTCATGGAAGTTGGCCACCCCTTCCCGCGTCGGGAAATAGCACCGGTCCAGAAGATCCAGCACATAGTCGTAATCCCCGACATAGGTACCCGTTATGACCTCCTGCGCCAAAGGATAATAGCGTTTCTCGGCTGTTGCATGGTGGCTCTTGAGCAGATCATAGCGTTCCTGAACGGGAGTTCCCAGGGCTTCCAGCACCTGATCGCACTCCTCCAGGTAAAGCGCCGCATCGGGATTCAACTCGATGGCTTTCCGATAACAGTCGGCCGACTTGGCGTAATCTTTCGTATGCAGCCAATGGGCCCAGCCGAGGTTCCGCCAGGCGAGATCGTTGTCCGGCTGTATCGCCACACACTTTTCCCACTCCCGGATGGCATTGTCGGGCTGAATGTTGTAATACAGATTGCCGAGGTAATAATAGGGCAGCGAAGAGTCCGGGCAAACCGACTTAGCCTTCTCCAGAACGGGGACCGTCTCAAGCCGGAACGGCGCGCAGTAACCGACCGGCAGCGACAAGGCCTCGCCAAAATAGCGATCCTCACCGGTCAGATAGCCCAGATACATCTTCACGGTCGGATACGGCACGCGGGCATCGATCTCCTTCAACAGATTGACGGCCGTATCCGTGAATCCATTGTGCCAATACTGAATGGCCAGTTCGAGGTAGGATTCCGGCTGTTCGCGCATAAAGCGCCGGAAGTCGTCGTGCGAAGCGGTTTCATGCAGCGCATAGGCATTGATCGGATCGTCAGCAAGCACGCGGTCGAAACATTGCCGCGCCTCCGCATCCCGGCCCAGGCTCTTCAGGACCGAACCTTTCAGATTCAGCGCCGTATAGTTACGGCCATTGTAGGCGATTGCCTCATCGAGCCGCTCCAGAGCCATGTCCCAGCGCTTCTCCTCCGAATACATCCGGGCCAGTTGCGTATTGGCCGCCGAATTATACGTATAATTCCAAGTCGCCCGATACAATGTATCGTAGGCAGCCTCGCGCTTGCCCTGTATCTGAAGAATCAGTCCCAGATTATACAGCGCCTCGACATCCTTCGGGCGGGTATAATCCTTCGTCAGACGCCGAATCGCCGTCCGAAGATACTTCGCAGCCTTGTCGTATTCGCCCCTCATCCGATAGTAGGAGCCCAGCACGGTATTGGTCCGGCTGTCCGAGGGATCCCGGCAGAGTACCTCCTCAAAATAATCAACCGGATTGACGAACGGGTTGTGGAACTGCAAGTTCCGAAGCCCCACGAGAAAACACTCCTCCGTGTTTTCGATCTGATGAGGCAGCAACGGCGGCTCAACGATCTCGGGCAGCGGAGAGTTCGCATCCTTGCGGACCGGCGTATAGGAGAGCATCCAGTTTCCATTCTCGTCCTTCAGGACCAATGTCAGTTCGTGATCTGCCACCCCGCTTGCCACGGCAACCGTATCAACCATCGGTTCAGCAGGAGACATTGCACCGCTGCGGGTGTAAAGAACTTCATCCCCATGGCGCAGTTCAAGGGTCAGTTTCGCATATTTTTCCGTAGCATTGGCCCCCACCAGAACCCGGTCCGACGACAGGCGGTCCAGGTTCAACGCAGCGTGGCGGCTACCGGCCTTCACGCCACCCATGTCCCGGATACCATACCAGTAATGGGTGAATTCCTTGCTCTCGTAGGGGAAACTCCAATTGTAATCAGGCTGGTTGTCGGAGTAGGCCCCCACCATCAACTCGCAATAATGGCCCGACGTATCAGTAAGAATCCGGGTGTCCCACTCGGAATTGGGGCCCCACAGCCAGAACTTGCCACCCTGGATGATGTTGTGATTGCCGACTAGCATCGTGCCAGCATGACGGCCGTGGTCATATCCGGCCACAAAGTCCTCCTTCTGGTCATGGATGAACATCGAGTTGCTCATGTAATGGTTTTTCCACCAGCTTGCATCCACACCATTCTTGTAGAAGTCCATATCGTTGAAGGGCTCATGCGTAACGGGCCAGTGTGCAAACCAGTTTTTACAATGGAACGTCACGAACTCCGTGCTCTGCGGAAAACAAATCTGGTAATTCTCGTCGACCAGCGTCGATACATTCGACCAATAAAGCATCGAATTGTTATTCTGAGTGGAATTGATCAAACGTCCACTGATCTCCATATAGGATTTCCCCGGACGGAGCGTGATTCCGATCGCCCACTGCATCCGATGGCGATACTCAGTCTCGCCAAGCCAGATCGTCTTCGAGCCGTCGCGATTATCGACAATCCGCCAGTCACACGGAATATGGCTGGTCTGGCGGTGATGGTGGAAGGCATTCCACTCTACGCCACCACTGATCCACGCTCCGGTCATTCCCACATTGGCCGGCTTGACCACGCTATTCCGGTAAAAGATGTCGTAACCGTTGGTCTTGTCGACGGCATACAACAACCGGCCTCCGATCTCCGGGAGTACGCACAACTTCACATACTCGTTCTCCATATAGAGACAATCGTAGGTCACATCCTCCTTCTTACGGGTCATGTTGTCATTGAGCGGATAGGGATAGACACTTCTTTTGGCGCGCTGGTAGGACCAGTCCCGTTCAAAGATCGGGGCCTTTTCCGCCGGATCCAGGAGATAGGTCGGAAGCGTAATCGCACCCTCATAGGCTCGGACATCCTGAGCCGCACCCACACGAACCAAGGCTACGGTTACGGCCAGAGTCAATAAGAATCGTTTCATTGTTTTGTCTGTTATGGTTTATTGGTTTTCCTTTCTCTGATTAATTTTCCCACTCCCAGACCTGATCCTGCACCTGCAGGTCTTCGGTCATTCCCGACTCCGGGCCATCCGGTCCCGGAGCGACACTCCACAGGAACGCATTCACTCCGGAGCCTTCACAATAGAAGTAGAAGGGAGACTGATAAATCTTGCCGTCGTTGTAGGGGAGTTCCCTCTTGACGACCCTATTGCTTTGGGTATCGGCCTGCAGGCTGCCATCCGCACAGATCAACCGGACCTTCAGCAACCCGCGATGAATCGGATGCTCAAGCGCGAACGAATAGGAGACAACACAACCATACGGGCGTATTGCAAAGGAGGCCTCGCAGCAGGTTCCGTCCCAAGCCTCGATCTCCGAAACCTTTCGTTTCCATTCGCCGCCATCAAACCACTCCACGGTCCAGAAGACCGGTTGCTGACGCCCATAGAACGGAGCTTCGAAGGAGACCACACTCCCGGCATCGAGCGCTCCGACGGGGAATACGAACTCGAAATAATCCCCGGTCCAGATTCCCTTCACGCCGATCGAGCCAATGTCGCCCGTATTGATCAGTTCACGTCTCTGATAGAGCGTTGCACTGGGTGCCGAAACCTGATTCCACGTCGCATAGACCTGTTTCTGGGCAAAGCAATGCCAGATTCCCTGATTGTTCCACTCCGGCTGGTCGTCGCTGTAATTATAATAGCCGATACGGGCGGACGGATTCCGGCCCAGGGGGAAGCTAACCGGGAATTCACAGGGTAGGAACGGATCGGCTGACGGAACATAAGCCGACAGCGTCTCTCCCGCCCTCACGGAGAGTCCGGCATCAGCCGTCCCGGAGAGGATCGTGGAGGAGAGCGACTCACCCTCCGTCGTGCGGAAGCCGACCGGGATGCCGCCCGACGGGACGGTGAAGGGTTCGACGGCAACAGGCACAATCTGCGCCTGGTCGAGCGTCAGTCCTTCGCCGAAATCCATCATTACGCCGAGGAGCGACAATTCGGCCAACGTGACGCTCTTTTCAGCCACCAGATCGGCCGGAATCTCCAGTGCGAGAATCGAACACAGCGGGCGTTCCGAGACGGGAATCATCACCGTTTCGATCACCTGCTCCATGAACGTCTCCCCATAGACGGCCCGAACCGGGTTCTGGCCGTAGGTTTGGTTCTGCGAGACGCGAATCTCCTCGAATCCCGTTTCGGAATAGGGGCTGAACACCGTATAATGCAACCCGGCGTCGCCGTAACTGGCACAGATGCGGTCGGCATCGCTCTTCGGCACCAGCGACACCCCGTCGGCCGAGACCTTTGCGACGTACTTCGCCACACGGCCTTCGGTCAGCGAGACCGTACCTCCGTTGCGTCGGCACGTTGCCGTCACACCCATCTCCATGCCCTCCGTGACGGCACCCGCCGCATCGGACAGCACGAAACCGATCTGTTGCGGGAGATAGATCTCCCGGACCTCCCCCTCCTTGGAACATGATGCCAATGCCAGCACCATGAACAGACTTGCAAATATCCTTTTCATATCAATACAAACTCATATCGGTAAGTGTCAGCGGATGATCCGCGGCCGCATGGGCTGCATGGCGGCAGATCTCGACATTTTCGTCCGTCACCGGGATGGAATGCGCCGTGGAATGCTCCAGCTTCACATCGTATCGGTAGGTATTGCCCGAGAGATCGAGTCTAAGGCACGGCTCGAAGAGCGTATAGAAGATGGTGCAGGCTGCCGCATAACGGCTGACCCCGTAGTCGAGGTGGAAACCATCCCGGGAGAGATCCTGAACCGGATCATCGTTCAGACTCGATGTCCGCAGATTCTGGATGCAGGTTCCCGTGGCGATCACATCGTCGATGCAGGTACCATCCAGCACCTGCTGCGCAAAGTCCGTGATAGTCTCATACATCTTCATCTGATCCGAATCGAAATAGGTAGCCACTAAATCAGACTGTGCCGCAAAGGTCTGCGTCAACATGAACAATACGGTGGGACGCTTCTCCGGATGCGCTGCAAAGACCCGATCGATCAACGAATTGATATGTCCCTTCTCCTCCTCGGTCCAAGACCAGCAGCAACTGTTGCCCGTGTACTCCATGAAGGTCACGACATCCCAATCCTCGGCTTCGACGGCATATTTTAGGTTCGTGTCATACTCCTCGTCGCCGTCCCAGTCCTTTTCGCCCGGGCGCCAAGTCCGATACGAGCAGAAACGATCAGCCTCGTAGTTATCATCGTATTGCGGCAGCGTACAGCCTCCGTGATAGACCCGCCCTATGAGGACGCGCTGCGTTCCGTCGGCCGTGAGGATTCCCGGCAGGTGCGCTGTGGCATCCACATTGAAACTGTTGCCGACGAAGAGCACCTTGAGCAATCCCCGGTCCTTGGGCAGCGGCGGGTTGAACCGTTCGCGGATCTCGCTCGCCACCGGAACAACGCTGCTCCCCGCATAGTAATAAACATATTTGCCGCAATCCATGACGCATCGTCCGGTCGACACGATGTCGGTCTCACGACCGGCCACAATCAAGAAGCCGTCGGCGGAAACGGCAAGCGTCGGAGCCTCATACCAGGTATCGCGTACGTTCAGTTCGATATCGAGCTCCTCTGCCGCAGCGGTTCCCGCGGCGTAATGCACCAGCCGGCCCTCTGGAGACAAGGCCAGATAAGGGGTTCCGGCAGGCAAGGTGATCGAGGCGTTGCTTTGCAGAACAACCTCCAGACCCGCATCCGTACAGGTGAGTGCACGACAATAATCCATCTCCTCCGAAGCCTTTTCGAAGAAAGTCAGGTATTTTGCCGATTCCCCGGCAGAGACATTCTCCGTTGCCGCCCAGTCGGTTATTTCGACCAAGGTATCCTCTTTGCTGCAGCCCGGCGACAGAAGGATCACCAGTTGCGCCAGCAGGCTCAGCACCATCCAGTTACAGCATCTATTCTTCATACCACACAATATTTGAAGTGGTCGGTTGTACATTCGAAGCGGGATCGGCCAGGAATCCCGAGAAATTGTCGGCCCCGACACCCGCCGACACTCCATCTTCAGAGATCTCGCCCGCCACCTGCGTATCGGATGCGGTTGCAGCGGTCACGACATTGCCGAACAGAAGCCCGGTCAGAAGGGATTTGCCCGAAGGAGTCCAGGCCTCGATCCGGCTCTGAATGAGGCAGTCGCCGGCAAGTGTTACATCCCGGCGGGCAAAGCCCACGGCACCACCCGCAGCCCCGATGTAGTAAGTTGCATCTACGGAACGGACATCGCCGGAAGAGGTAGAGCCCGTGATCTCGGTTCCGGTTGCCAGACCAACAAGACCGCCCAGCGCCGTCGTATTCACGGCCGTAGTCCATCCGCCAACAACGGCACCCTTGTTGTGACAGGAGACGATGCGCTGGAGCTGGTCGCCAACTCCGATGGCTGCACCCACGATACCTCCGGCAGCATCGAGCCGGGCCCCCGAAGAGTTCGGCATGATGCCTCCGCTGTGTCGGCACGAAACCTGAACGGTGCCTTCGTTCACACAATTCTCATAGCGCGTATCAAAACCGTTGACCTCGACATCGAGTGCCCTGCTGTCACCCGCCGCCGTGGTAAACCACGCCGCACTGCGGCCGAGAATACCACCCACCGTCGCCGAGCCATTGTTGGAGGCCGCTTTGTCCGCGTCGTCGGTCCGGATGACGTCCCCGTAGTTCTCGCAGCCCGTGAAGCGGACTCCGTTCATGTAGACGATGCCGCAGATTCCGCCGAATCCCGACCGGATCGGTGCGGCTCCGGCACACTGGATCGTCAAGTTGCCATGATTCTCGCAATCGACAAAGTTGCCCGCACGACACGTCTCATCGACATCGAGCTGCGTTGCCGTTGCGGTTCCGAGCACCGTATGGCCGATCGCCGCCAGGCCCCCGCCATAGAATCCGCTGGAGGCCGAAGCCGTCTGCGTGACGGTCACATTGCCATAGTTGATACACCGCTCCAGAGTCCCGCCATTCTGAGCGACAAGCGTCCCGAAGATCAGAGAGCCGGATACGGTCACCTCCGTATCGGCGGAGTTGGTGCAATCCCGGATCACGCCCAGGTTGACTTTGGCGATAACGGCGTTGCCTGCCGAGGCCGGATTGGCCATAGTGGTGAACGCCCCGTCGAAATTCAGATTCCGGACGACCCCCTTTTCACCAACCGTCGCAAAGAGAGGCCACACGTTCGCCCCGGCCGTCATCGTCTTGCCATTTCCCTCAAACGTCCCTTCGAACGTTCCGTTGGCATAGGCGAAATACTCCGGAACGCTAAGATCCGCCATCAGATTGACGGTCTGACCTTCAAAAGTTTCTCCCGCAGCGATCTTCTCGGCAAAGAGCTCCCAATCCGAGACACTGAAGATATCGTTCGATGAGGTGCCACCCTCCGGCTCGAAGGCGAAGCTCATGTCATAAATCCGACCGGCCGTTGCCGTAAAGGCGTTGACGCTCTTGCGGACCTGATAGTCCCCCGATACGTCTTTGACCTGCACCGTCAGACCGGCGGCATATTCCCCTGCCGGGATAGCGATCACCATCCGGGATCCCAGCGGAGCGCCCTGTGTCCCGCAGCGCAACTCGACCTGAGACGCGGCACTCTCCTGCGGCGTCAACGTCCAGAGATCAGAGCCATACGTTGCCTGAAAGGCTCCGCACAGGGCCGACCCGTCGTTGGCAGACAGTACCACCGCAGCGATAGGTTCCGGATCCGAGGCTTCGGAGAGCGTCACCCGCAAATAGGCCATGGCGTGCCGGAACCGGAGCGAAGCCCCGTCGGCAGCCTGGGCGAGCATGACGGCAGCCGCAGGATCGAACTGATCGGATTCGCTCCAGGTCTGAACGTTCGGCAGAAGGAGCGTCAATGCGCCGGATTCGTACTTCGAAACAACCGACGCAGGATATGCCGCATACAAGGCCGACTCAAACCCCTTCAGGAAGGTAAATTCCGCCGAGCGGCGGTCCTCCTGGATGGAGATTGACTCGGAAGCAATTCCATTGACAGAGATGCAGTCCGTCTCGTTCCAGAAGACGGCATAACTCGTTTCGTCCTCATTCGGGGACATCGAGGTTCGGGTGTCCGCAGCGCCCTCCTCAAGCGACGCCCGGATAACAAATCCGCGAGTTCCGCCACCGTCGTCCATCGCCTCCTGCTTCTGGCACGAAACGCCCGAAGCAAGCAGGAGAATCACCGACAGAGACTTCATTATCAATCTGTTCATATTCATTTTTTCCATTATTTTTCATTGCGAATCGAGTAGGGTTCGGGCATGGGCCGCCCTGAGGGGGTGCCGATTGGCTTGATCGGCACCCCCTCCGCACGGGATCAGGCTCCTGGTCGGCTCTTTTTTCTATACCTGAACTTCTGTTAAGATTCCGAACGACGGAACATCATTCGGCAACGGCCGTCATACGCCGGATGAAGGCCACCTCCTCCTCGTTCCACGGCGTACCGTCGGCATGGAGGATGTCATGGAACCACACCTCAGGCTCTTCAGCCCAGGGGATCGACCGGCCTTTCTCATCGACCTTGTTCCACGGATAATGGAAGTTGCATTTCCCGGCCGTCAATCCGAAATTGATCGCCCCGACATTGTATTTCTTAAAGATAGGCATCGCCTCCTCGAAGGTCGAGATCGGACGTCGCATGTATTCCGTGCAGACCATCGGTCGGCCATAGGGAAGCAGAGTCTTGATGAACTTTTCGAGAACGGTTCCGCTCGCATAGCAATGGAAGCTGATCACGTCGCTGTTTTCCAGAGCAAAAGTCACCTCTGGAAGGCTCGTTCCAGGAACGCCGACCTCACGCCACAGCGGAGCCGTCAACGGCTGGGAGGGGTTGCAGGAGCGCGCCCACTCGAAGGTAGCCTTCATCAACGGCACGGAATTGGTCACACCCCGGCGATGGTTTTCGGGCTCATTGTACAGACACCACAAGAGGATTCGCTCATCGTCGGCATAGCTGCCGATCAGATCCTTGACCATGGCTTCGAGTTCTCCCCAACGGGTCGGATCATTCACATAGTCGGCGCCGGGGGTCATCACCCATTGCGAGTTGTGGTTCCCGCGTACGGCATCGGGTTGTTTGCCCAGATGCGGATCGATACATTTTCCCCCGTTCGTCCAGAAGGTCGGCAGCGCCCGGATCTCGTGCTTGTCGCACAGCTCCAGGAACTGAGAGAAACGCTCCTTGAATCCCGCAGGATCCGCCGTGTAGACGAGATTGGAGAAGAAGATCCGCACCGTATTGAATCCCAACCCCTCCGCAAACCCCAGTTCACGGTCGATCGTCTCGGGATCAAAGGTCTCGGCCTGCCACATTTCGATCTGGTTGATGGCCGTCGAGGGCACATAATCACCCCCCACGATCCAGCCCTTGTCCGCCATCCATTGATTGGCCCGTTCGGCCGACCAGCGTTCGGCCACTACCGGGGCTTTGCAGCACGAAGCCGCCAGAAAAAGAATCGAAGTCGCTAAAAATAAGATTTTTTTATTCATAATCCGTCGTTTTTTAATTCAATCGCAATCTGAGGCTCAATCTACCTGAATGGAAAGCCATTTGGACGTATTGCTGGCATCGCAAAGGACATCCTCGACATTGGCCGCCGCATCAAAATATCCGAAGTTGACCAACACCCGTCCATTGACCAGTTCAATCGAACTGCGGGGTACGGCGATCTCGGCCCGAAAACCGTTATCCTGATCCGTCTTGTCCGTCGGAGTACCGTCGAAGGCCCCGGCATACGATATCCCGAAATCGGCCTCGCGCCACCCTCCGGCATATTGGTCCGTACTCTTGATCCGGTCATATCCGAAACGGATTCGGCGAGATTTGGCCGAAAGGTTTTCGGTATCATTGTCCGGAGAGAGCAGGATGTAGGCAAAATCCGTGGAGGAGAGACTCTCGTCGAAGACCTCCACCAGGAAATAGAGGTTCTCCGCATCCGCCGAGCAGCGCAGGGTGGCCTGAGCTTGGCAACGGGAGCCGACAAAAAGAGCCTCATCGCTCTCCGCCCACTCGGAATCGTCACCATCGAGCGCCACCTGACGGGATGTCGCCCGAATCGAATGATTCAGATGGAACCGGGCCAATGCGATGGTTGCATTGTCTGCTCCGTCCCGCGAATCGCGCATACTGGAGAGCACCGTATGCGAGTCCGTCAAATCCAGTCCTCCCCAGGAACCCACATCGGGCAAGGCCGGCAGGTCTGTTGCCCCGAACTCCGTAGCCGTAGCATTCCCGATCCGGAAATGCTGCCGCGAATCCCTACCGCCATAGGCCAACAACGTCTCGCCCGAAGGGAACTGCACCAGATAGGGCGCCGCGCCACGCATAACGACACTGTCGATACGACGCTCTTTCGGGGTAATTTCATCCCCTTCCAGATAATCCCAGGTGCCGTCTTCATGGGAAAAGACCATGGCGATCGAGAACTGGTCGCTGTAACCGCCCGAAGCGTTCACCACCCGCTGATTGCAGCTCTCCATGGCAAAGGCGAAGCGGTTCGATTCGTTCAGGATGATACCCACCGGCATCTGATAGGTATAGCACCACATGTTCTTCTGGGCATTCCACCAATGCTTGCGCATTACGCGATAGGCTGATTCTCCCAAGGCCGGCTCCCAGGTCTCCCCGCCGTCAATCGACCGCAGCATGTCCGTTCCCGAGTGGCTGCCGCTGGTCCACGGACGACTCTCCGAGAAAAAGCACTGGATCTCACCCGAGGGCAGCTCGATCAGATGCGGCTCCCAGCAGGGTCCGTGATAAATCTCCTTTTCGCCGAACCAGGTATAACCCCCATCCTGGCTCCGTTTGACGACAATCCCCTGTTCCGCCGTATAATTCGGATTGCTGTAGGTATTCACCGTACTGAAACTGGCCACAGCCAGCAGTTCGCCATTCGCCAACTGAAGGGTATTGGCATTAGTAAATCGGCGTACGTCCGGTTTTCCCAACCCGTTGTAGACGTTCTGCCCCTGCCACAGATATCCCATGTAGACCCAGTTCTTCAAATCGCGGCTCAGTGCATAATACGTATTCTCGCCGTTTCCATTCACTCCCACGGCATCCTGCCAGGTCAGAATATAGCTTCCGTCGCGCAAGGTCCGGATCCGCGCATAGGTCGGCAGATAAACATTGTTGGCCGCCCCCAGTTCGATGTAGGAGCGATAATCCATTTTCACGGTGGAACGGTCCCAGTCATCCGCATGGGAATTGATTTCGGATTCCCCACGGTTCAGGCGGGTGAATTCGGTCAGTTCCAGACTCGTCTGCGTTCCTCCACCCTGACTACCATGGTCTCCGCCCTGTGTCTCTTTCGTACAGGAAAGGGTCAACGCAAGCACACACAGCACTCCCAATATGCCGCAAGTTCGATTTTTAATTCCAACCTTCATTTTGCTTGATATTCGTATTTTTTTCAACTTCCGATTGCGGGATGGCCCATTTCAGGTAGGCGTCACCGCCCCAAATATAGGTATAGACGGGGGCACCCCAAACATTCTGCAGGCCGTTCTTGGCAACAAACTTGTCCGTCTTCCAAGTTCCCCATCTCAACTCCTCGAAATAGAGCTGCTCTTCGCAGGCCAGTTCCCACTTCTTTTCATTGCGGATGCGGACCCTCATCTCCTCAACCCCCGACACCTTGGTATTCGTATTTCCGGGAGCATTGAGCAAGGCGACTCCGGCCCGGTTGCGGACCCGGTTCACATAGGAAACCGCCTCCTGCCAACGCCCCTGTTCGTTAACCGCCTCGGCCAGACTCAGCAACACGTCGGCATAACGGATGATCGGGACATCCACCGGGTTGTAACCGATGTTGGTATACTCGCGTCCCTTGGTCACGAACTTGCGGATCGGGTAAAGCATATAGGCATTGTTCCCGTAGCGCAGGTCCAGGCTTGGTGCCTGCCAGTCCCGATAGGGGTAGCGGCTCGTATAGGTCACGACCGATCCCGAGGCTCCGCCGTCATAGGTCGAATAGGGCGTGATCGCAATAGCGGCAAGACGCGGGTCCCGATTCTCATACGCCGCACGCAGGCGCGCCTCATTGCCCGAAGCATCGTATTTCGACATGTCGGCCCCGTAGGTGTTCATCGCCGTCTTCTCCGTATCGGTCAACCCGTTGCGCAGGAAGTAGACGCTGCGGGCCTCGGGCGTCATCGAGCTGTATCCCGGGAAGTAATCGTCCCAACTGAACGGTTTCCCGTCGATCTCCTCAAAGGAGTCGATGAAATTCACATTCAGATAGTGCTGATACTTGCCGTAGCCCACCGTGCAATAATTGCCGTAGTTGTTCGAGAAAGCGTTGCCCTGCCCCTCCTCTTCCACCATCTGCACCGAGAAAACCATCTCCTCGCACTTTTCGTTGGTTTCGGTGAAGAGGCTTTCATAGGAACCGGGGTAAAGATCGTATCCGCAGTCTCCCACCTTATCGAAATCCTCCTCGGCCAGATCGTACTGCTTAAGCCACATGTAGGCCTTGCCGCGCAGTGCATAAGCAGCGCCCCTGGTCACGCGTCCGTAATCGGCGTTCCCGGCCACATACCGATCGGGAATCTCAGAGCAATCAATGCAATCAGTGCAGTCCTTCACGACTAGTTTCCAAATCTCCTCTTCCGACGAGCGGCCCAGGCGATACTCGTCCGGAGCCAGGTTCCGATCGTAATAGGGGACCCCGCGCCACAGCGCATTCAGGCGATAATAGTGATAGGCCCGCAGGAACTTGCACTCGGCAATGCGCTTCGCCTTCGTCGCATCGGACATGTCCGGCACCCGGCCGATGTTCTCGATCACATCATTGGCCCGGTTGATCCCCTCGTAGAAACGTTTCCAATAGGTCTGGAACATCGAATTGTTCGGCTGCAGCGTCCCAAAAAGGTAGTTGTAATCGAGGTTGACGATTCCCTCCTGCGGGTCCATGACCGAAGAGAACGAATCCCAGTTCAGGACGGAACGGTCCGTCGAATTGTAATCGTAGAGCAGGTTGGAATAGACCCCCGTCACCACACTTTCGGCCAACGTCGCCGAGGAAAACATGGTCGAGGAGCTGTTCTCACTGTAGGGATAACGGTCCAGAAATTCGTTGCACGAAATCAACGACAGAAGTCCCGCACCAAGAATCGATATTTTGAGAGCTTTCATACCCGTATGCATTAGAATTTGATGTTCAGACCAATCGTATATTGCCGCAGATTGGCGTAATAGTTCATGTTGTCCGTGAATTCCGGATCGATCCCGGGATAATCCGTAATCGTGAAGAGATTGTCACCCGTCAGGAAGATCCGCAGCGATCCGATTCCGACCTTCCGCGTCAGACGCTCGGGAAGCGTATAGCCGATGGTGAGGTTCTTCAGTTTCAGATAGTCCGTCTTGTAGAGGAACAGGGTCGAATAGATATTGGCACCGTTCTGTTCCGAGCCGTAGTTCATGGTCAAACGTCCGTGCTTCGAAGTAAGATTGGTCCGGGGATCATCCGGATTCTCCGGGTCGAAGAAGTAGTGGTCGTAGGCTATTTCGTAAGGCAGCGTAAACTTGGGATCCGTCGAATAGGCGTTGTAACCCACGTATCTCCAGTAACGGGCTCCGCCGCCAGCTCCGGCAAAGCGGGCCGAGAAATCAATCCCTTTCCAGCCGAGTTCGATGTTGAAGCCGTAGTAATACTTGGGCGTCTGGCTGACATTCTGGAACGTGTAGTCGTTCGAGTCACCGTAAACGCCGTTACCGTTGGCATCCTCGTAAATGTAGTCACCATACCAGATTCCGTCCTTGGCGATATGCTGGTTCGGAAGGAACGAGTTGCCCGCAGCCACCATGGCCTCCAACCAGGTCATATCATCCGGCGTGCGAATCATTCCGTCCCGCGGACCTCCCGCCGGATTCACGGACCCGTCCGCAAAGAAGTAGGAGCCGTCACCCGAATAGGTGTTGACCAGGATATACTCGTTGATGAGCCGGCCTTCGATCGTACGGCGTGCCGCATCGACCACCGTGGAGACATCGCCGATGTTGGTGACATAACTCCGCACACCGTTGGCGTCGGTCACCCAGCCGACCTTGAGCCGACCGTTGTATTTGGTCACCTTGTTCCAGTTCCGGGTAAAGTTGGCCGAAATGCCGTAGCGGAAATTCTTCACCTGATCACGCCATCCGATCGTAAATTCGAAGCCGCGGTTCGAAACCCCGCAAAGGTTCTGATAAGGAGCGCTCTTGTTGCCGATGGTCGCATAAACCGGAGCCTTGTAGAGAATGCCGTCGGTCTGCTTGTCATAATAGTCGGCCTCGAACGTCAGTCGGTTTTTCAGCGTGGCGAACTCCAGGCCCACGTCGAAAGAGGTCGTCGTTTCCCACTCCAGCAGATCATTCGACAGGGTCGACACGGTTCCCGAGGCCAGTTTCCCGCCAAACGGATAGGAGTAGCCCGAGGCATAGGTCGACAAATAGTCATAGTTCCCGATCGAGTTGTTGCCCAACTTACCCCAGGAGAGTCTCAGCTTCAGATTGTCCACCCAGGTACCCTTCAGGAAATCCTCCTGCGAGATGCGCCATCCGGCCGAGAACGAGGGGAAGAGTCCCCACCGGGATTGGCGGGCAAAACGCGACGAACCGTCATAACGGAGATTGACCTCGGCCAGATATTTGTCCGCATAGGAGTACGTGACCCGGCCGAAAACCGAGGCTGCGGCATAATCCGTCTGGGATCCGGAGATCGAGGTTGCTTCCAGGACGTTGTCCATTTCCTCCAGGACATTGTTTTCGAAGCCGGTCTTGGTCGATGCGAAACTCTGGTCGTTGAGGTAGTAAGCCTCGAAACCGGCCATGGCCGAGATATCGTGTTTCCCGTATGTTCCGGCCCAGTCGAGCGTCGTCTGGAACTCCCATCTTCCAGTGTGGGTCTGCGTGTAGGTCAGATATAACTTGCTCAGGTCGTTATAGCTGTAGGCCACCTCGTCGCGGCTGAACGAATAGGCATCGCCCAAGGTCGGATGCTGCTTCTGCAGGGCATCCCTCCAGGAGTAATTGAACGACGCATGGTAACGAATGTTCCACGGCAGTTTGACATTGACAAAGGCGGTCGTATTGTTGTAATGCGTGATATTCGAACCTTTGTAACGGTTGAAAAAATAGAGGTTGTTGCGTGACTCGGAACTCTGCTCGGGGTTCTCCATCCAGCCGTATTTCCCGTCGTAGTAGGGATAGATGCAGGGGACGCCCCGCGAAAGCAGGGTCATCGACCCGGAGATGTCCGCCAGCTCCGTATCCGAACGGTACCCATAGATCCGTGCCCCGACTTCAAGCCATTC
>ERZ791815.1020-NODE-1020-length-19840-cov-104.731918_pt1 | contig 19840 bp, 17 predicted proteins | sample MGYA00510302_ERZ791815 | MGnify/ENA primary metagenome ERZ791815 (study PRJEB30046, sample SAMN00791995) | human gut metagenome | study: EMG produced TPA metagenomics assembly of the A metagenome-wide association study of gut microbiota in type 2... | reverse complement strand
GTGAAAATAGGAGGCAAATGCCTTTTATGATTAGCATTTACCTCCTACCCGATTTGTTTTTTATTGTTTCAGAACCGAGTCCTTCTTTATCTTTTTCGAATCCTTATTCCTCCATCAACTTGCGATAGCGACCCTTCTTGATTTCTGTATCGCCCAGGCGGCGGGCCTTGTTGATTTCATACTCAGAATAGCTGCCCTCGAAGAAGAAGACCTCACCATTGCCCTCGAAGGCAAGAATGTGGGTACAGATTCGGTCGAGGAACCAGCGGTCGTGGCTGATAACCACAGCACAACCGGCAAATGCTTCCAAACCTTCCTCCAAGGCACGCAGCGTGTTCACGTCGATATCGTTGGTAGGCTCATCGAGAAGCAATACGTTGCCTTCCTGCTTCAATGCCAAGGCCAACTGCAGACGGTTACGCTCACCACCCGAGAGAACACTGCAGAACTTGCTCTGGTCGGTGCCCGAGAAGTTGAAGCGGCTGATGTAAGCACGCGCATTCACATCTCTTCCACCCAGACGCAAGGTTTCGTTGCCTTGGGAAATCACCTCGTAAACGGTCTTTTGTGGGTCGATGTCCTTGTGCTGCTGGTCAACATAAGCCAGCTTCACGGTCTCACCCACCTCGAATGTACCGCCGTCTGCCTGATCCAAGCCCATAATGAGGCGGAAGAGGGTAGTCTTGCCGGCTCCGTTAGGACCAATCACACCTACGATGCCGTTAGGAGGAAGCATGAAGTTGAGGTCGTTGAAGAGAACCTTTTCGCCGAACGCCTTCTTTACATGCTGAGCCTCGATCACCTTGTTACCCAGACGAGGACCGTTAGGGATGAAGATTTCCAGCTTCTCCTCGCTCTCCTTCTGCTCCTGGTTGAGCATCTGCTCGTAAGAGTTCAGACGAGCCTTACCCTTAGCCTGACGGGCCTTAGGTGCCATGCGAACCCATTCCAACTCGCGCTCCAATGTCTTGCGGCGCTTAGAGGCAGTCTTCTCCTCCTGAATCATTCGCTTGGTCTTCTGGTCGAGCCATGAAGAGTAGTTGCCCTTCCATGGAATACCCTCGCCACGGTCCAACTCCAGAATCCACTCGCTCACGTCGTCGAGGAAGTAGCGGTCGTGGGTTACGGCGATTACGGTACCCTCATACTGCTGCAGGTGCTGCTCCAGCCAGTCGATGCTCTCAGCATCCAGGTGGTTGGTAGGCTCATCGAGCAGGAGTACATCCGGCTTCTGCAAGAGCAGGCGGCAGAGAGCCACGCGGCGGCGCTCACCACCCGAGAGATTGGTAACAGGCCAATCGCCAGGAGGACAGTGGAGGGCAGCCATCGCACGCTCCAGCTTGGAGTCGATGTTCCAGGCATCGGTTGCATCGATGATATCCTGCACCTCAGCCTGACGCTGCATCAGCTTGTCCATCTTATCTGGGTCTCCGTAATATTCTTCGAGACCGAACTTGTTGTTGATGTCCTCGTATTCTGCGAGTGCATCATAGATTTTCTGCACACCCTCCATCACGTTTTCCTTCACGGTCTTGTTCTCGTCGAGCGGAGGATCCTGAGGCAAGTAGCCCACAGAGTAGCCTGGGCTCCAAACCACCTCACCCTGGGTAGGTTGCTCAAGTCCTGCGATGATTTTCATCAACGTAGATTTACCGGCACCGTTCAAACCGATGATGCCGATTTTTGCTCCGTAGAAGAACGATAGGTAGATGTTCTTCAGAATCTGTTTCTGGTTTTGTGGGATAATCTTAGATACGCCCACCATTGAGAAGATGATCTTCTTGTCGTCAACTGTTGCCATATATATTATTAAATAATGTGTATTTGTGAATTTATAGAATTTCTATTTGTCTCCATATTCATCGAAACTTTTGGTCTTGGGGTCGCCAAGAATGTCGATGACTTCCTGTTTGGTCATACCACGTGTCTTGAAACTTGTCAGCCCATTCTAATGTAGTCTGAATACAATGGGAACGGTATAGTGTACGCGTGTAGCCTCGCCCCTTATTTTGCCGGGTGTCCATTTCCCCAATGTGCTCACAACACGGATGCCTTCCTGTTCGAAGAGAGTGCGAATTTGTGAGCGGACTTGGGTTTGCTCAGCTCCTGACAGCTTGTTGAAATCTTTGCCGTTAGGGTTGTCTAACACCTGGTAACTTTGTATTCCGACATCAGAGACGTTTCCATCTTTCTCGACGATAAATTCCACTTTTACTTTGGCTGCGGCTTTATACTTTTGGCACAACTTTGGAAACTTGGTATTGACGGATAGTTGCTTCATCAAGACCGCCTCTCCACCAGGGTAGTGGGGCATCTCTATAAAGGCTGTTAGCTTACCTAAATTGTTGAGCGAGTCCAGTTTCTGCATCATTTCCTCGGCCTTGACGGTAGAGAAGTATACTTTTCCCTCAGGGTCGATGAGATAGGAGGTTGGAATCCATGAGATGTGGTAATCCTTGGAAATCTGAGTTTCCTTCCATTTCTTTCCCTCGCAGTATTGCATCCACTGATCGTAGTGGTTGCTGCTGAGATATTTGTTCATCTTTTCCTTGTCGGTATCGAATGAAATCCCGACGAGCTGTATCTTCGTGAGATATTTTTTTGATATTTCTTTTACCTTTGGCATGTCCTTGCGACAGTCTGGACACCATGAAGCCCAGAAGTCGAGTACGGTCCATACGCCTGGTACCACCTTGCCGTCTGCATCGGTCTTGGTCTTCCAATCGGACAGACGGAATATTTTCTTGCCTGTCTTGTCATTGGTGATTTGGAAGTCAGGTGCTTCAGTGCCAACTGGTAGCAACTCTGTGGTTGTTTGTGCTCTGCCGACAACAGCTGTTGCCAAGAGCAAAAATAATGTTATCTTCATATCTTTTGTCGTTTAAAAAAGGTGAATCATGTATATTGATACGAATATCATTTGTGGCAAAGATACGCTTTTTTTCTTAAATAACCAAAGAAAAATGATGTTTTCGTAATAAAAAAGATAGTTTTATTTTGTATAGTCTTCGAATTATATTATCTTTGCAAGCAAACTATAAAAGAAAGGAATAATATGGATGCAACTTATATTGACCTGACCATTCGCCTGTCTCTCGCCCTGCTTTTGGGAGGTGCGATAGGAATAGAGCGAGAATATCGTGCCAAGGAGGCTGGTTTCCGTACTCACTTCCTCGTGGCATTGGGAAGTGCGCTTTTCTGTGTTGTTTCCCAGTATGGATTCGGATTTGACTTAAAGGATTCTTCCCGTGTAGCTGCGCAGGTGGTTTCGGGCATTGGATTTCTGGGCGCCGGAACGATTATCTTCCAGAAGAACGTGGTGAGAGGATTGACTACTGCTGCTGGCTTGTGGGTGACGGCAGCCATCGGTCTGGCGTGCGGTACGGGAATGTATGTGGCTGCAGCTATTACCACGGCGATGGTGCTGCTGGGACTGGAAGTATTGAACTACTGGATTCCGCAGTTGGGAACAACCACCATCGAATTGACCTTCACCGCGCCATCTCGTGAAAGCGTGAAGGAGTTTATCAGGCAAATCAAGCAGAAAGGCCTGGAAGTTCATTCCTATGAGCTGAAAGAGCGCCGCTTCTCGAAGGAGGAATTCCTGGAAGCGAACATAGAAATCAAGGCAAAGCGCGATTTCCACACTATGGAGATTCTTGATTACATGAACGAGTTTTCAGATGTCACGATTTCAACGATAAGATAAAATAGGTTAGGAGGAAAAAAGTGAAGGAGCCAAGAACATTTATCTTAGCTCCTTCACTTTTTTATAATGTTTTTTAGAAAATCCTTTTATGAAATTTCAAAAATCTTTTGAAATAATTAGAAAATCCTCGCCAGATAGTCGTAGTGCTCGCCTTCTGCCACGAGTTCACCATGCAACCCGCAGGTTTCGGCAATGGACTTGAGTAATGGGAAATCCACGTAGAGCCAGTTGAAGCGGTCGCCCTTTACATCCTTGTAGATCATCTGATAATCCACTTCACCATAGTAGGCACCATTCAGATTGATGTCGAAACTTCCGTCTTCATTCTCGTAGATATATTTGAGGTCAGAGGAATCGATGAGAATCTGTCCGCCCTTGTTGAGCAAAGCCTTGAGACGGTTGAAGAGGGTAGGGAGATTTTCTATTTTTCCGGCAATACCCGTTCCGTTCATCAGGAGGAGGATGGTATCGAACCCTGTTTCCAGATGTTCATCGAAAAGATTGATGCATTCCGCATCCATCACTCCTCTCAGTTCCATCGCTTCGCAGCTCAGAGGAGAAATATCTATGGCTTTTACCTCCAAGCCCTTCTCCTGCAAGGCGAGCGTATGGCAGCCGCTGCCGGCTCCGATATCCAGTACACGCCCTTTTGTGAGTTGCAAGGCCTTCTGCTCCAGCATCGGCATCTCCTCAACTTTTCTGAAGAGATGTTTCACCGGCATTTCGTCCTCTTCGAACATAGAAGAGAGCACACGTAATCTTCCTGCTCTTCCCGATTTCTGATAATCAAGGATAGCGGCACCCATCGGGTCTTTGTCTTTTGATAATATCTTTGTATTCATTTATTTTGCAGTTTTTGAGTGCAAAATTAATGCTTTTTCATTGAATATGCAAGTTTTGAGGAGATATTCTGCTGCTTCTTAATATTTCTCCTACCTTTTGCTTTTCGCTTTCAAAATTGAATTGCTGATAGATGATAATGGCATTCTGCAAATCTATGATATGAGGAGCCATCAGTCTGAGGGCTTTTATCTTGCTGTCACCAAAAGTGAATATATTCATCATGCTGACGGCTTGGGCGCAGGAATAGTAACAGCCGAGGCTGGCTACTTCTATCAGGTCGAACTTGTTGTCATCAAAGCTCGCCTTCTTCACCTTATTATATAGTTTGGTGAAGGAAGCATCATCGAGACAATAGCCGTAATCCATTCTGCCATCTGGATCACATCTTCCATCGTAGAGGGGTGGAGTTGGGTGTGGCTGCTGTACATTCGATGTTTGGCTGTTTAGTTCTATGATTTTTGTATCGTACTGCACAACCTTTCCGTTTCTGTCGAAGAAGACCGTGATGTACTTGGAATCTCCAGACAGATAATTATATTTGTCATATTCCCATTTGTCCCCATACATGTCGAAACTGGTGAGCTTAGGTTTTCCAAGAATGGCTATTACTTCCTGCTTGGTCATTCCCCGCTCCACGTTTCTTTTTCCTTTAGCCGAAGCCGAGAGGCATACGGCAAACATCAATATGGTTGTGGCGATGAGCGCCATTACTTCATTTCTTTTCATAAGCGATACTGTTTTTATAAGTTATTATATTGTTTTATGGTTGCAAAAGTACAGCTTTCTTTTGAAATAAAAAGAGAAGGATTCCCTAAAGTATAAAGGGGAAATCCCTATTCCCGATTTGCAGAGCCTAGTGGCAACATTCTTTGGTTGTACGACAATACACCCTTTAGTTGTATAGCTATATATCCATTGGTCGTATGACTGTTCTATACTTCGTAAAAATGGTCTTAGTCCCACCAAGATTGTGCATAGTAGGCAAGTAACTTATGGTATAAGTACCATGCTTTCAACTGGTATAGTTCATGAGGATGCTCTATATACCAATCTTTAGCTTTTTGGTTATGTGATAATTTCAGATAGCGGTCAAGGTTTCTCATATTTACCTTTACCAAGCAATGGTACTTCACATTGTCGTCTTTCATTTTATAGAACTTTCCATCATCTATTGGCACAAACTCCATCTCTCCTTCATAGTCGAAAAGATCAACATTATTGTCAAGCATAATATCATGGAGTTTGACCGCCATTTTTATCCAACGTACTATTGGCTCGTAAGTTTCTGCTGTAGCGAAATATCCATGTTTATAATGTGCTATTAACTCTTCCATGTATGTTTTCTGCAAATCATAAAAATATTCATAAGAGAATGGATATGTATGGAAGGCTGCTTGTTTTACGAGCTTCCAACGTCTTTTGTTACAGCATATTCTGAACCAGCAACATACAGAGCGGTATTTGTCTGTTACATGGCAATACCACCAGATATCTATGTCTTCCCATAGTTTGGCAAGTCCTTTTTTCTCCTCCCCATCAATTAATTTTAAACTCATATCTTTGTCCTCCAATTAAAACGCCACAAAGATACTAATTATATCTGAAAATGAGAGAGATAAAGCGAAAAAATCCATCTTTTGTTTGTAAGTTTGTGATTTTTTGATTAACTTTACCGCCGAATAGGCAAAGAGGATGACAAATGACGTCTCCTTACCTATAATATAATTAAGAAAATGAGAACAGCGAAGGAATTATTTGCAGAGCTAAATAGCTTTGATGAAAATAGAAGAATAGAGGCCAAGTCGGCATCGGCTGTTGGCAAGAGCATGATGGAAACGGTTTGTGCTTTTGCCAACGAGCCTGGTCTGTGCGGTGGCTATCTGCTTTTAGGTGCCAAGCGTACCGGAATGGCTGAAGATGGCAGACCTATTTATGAGCCTGAGAATATAGAGTATACAGACAAGATTCAATCTGATTTTCTCGCTATGTGCAATTCGATGTTCAATGTCCGTATTCGCCCGATTATTAATGTGGAGGAATATTTGGGTAAGACCGTTATTGTTGTCAAAATAGAAGAGTTACCTGAGAGTCAGAAACCAGCGTATTTTGCCAAGCGTGGTTTGCCTGAGGGGGCGTTTCGTCGTATTGGTCCTTCTGATGAAAAATGCTCAGAAGAGGATATGTATCTTTTCTATCAATCTGCTGATACCTATGATAGTTGTATTGTAGATGATGCAGATCTTGATGATATAGATGAGAATGCACTCAATTTCTATCGTAAACTTCGCAAGGAAGTGAATCCTGATGCGGAAGAACTGACGCTGAATGATGTAGATTTGTTGAGGGCATTAGGAGCTATTAAGAAGAATAAGCAAGGTGGATATGATTTGACTTATACGGGGCTCTTGGTTTTTGGAAAACAAATGTCGCTTCGTCGTTTGGTTCCTTCTTTCAGAGTTGATTACATCAGAATTTCTGGCAATCAGTGGTTAGCTGATGGCGATAATCGTTTTGAGCAGACCATTGATATGCGCGGACCATTAATCCTTATGGTAAACAAGGCATGTAGTGCTGTGATGGATGACCTGCCAAAGGGCTTTGAACTGAAGAAGGACTCCATGCAGGCATCTACACCGGCGATTCTTCCCAATAAGGTGTTACGTGAGGCGATAGTCAATTCGTATATTCATCGTTCGAACCGTGTGAACCAGCCGATTCAGATTATCCGCTATTCCAATCGTATTGAGATTCACAATCCAGGCTATTCTTTGAAACCTCAGGATGATTGGGGAGAGCCAGGATCTATGCTTCGCAATCCAAGAATCAGCGAGATTTTCCATGATACGAATCTTGCAGAGACTAAGGGTACTGGTATTGGTGCGATGCGCAGATTGATGAAGGAGGCTGGCTTGATGCCGCCGACTTTTGAGTCGAACCATGAAGCGAATAAGTTTACGGCAAGACTTCTGCTCCATCATTTCCTCAGCAAGGAGAATATGGAGTGGTTGGCTCAATATGCCGAGTTTGGTTTGGTGAATGAGCAGAAGTTGGCTCTAGTCTTCGTGAGAGAAGTGGGTGCGATAGATAATGCTACTTATCGCCAGCTGGATTCTTCGATCACTCATGCCCGTGCACGCTTGGAGATTCATAAACTCTGTGATCTTGGATTCCTAGAGAAAAAAGGGCAAGGTCGTAACACTTATTATATAAGAACCTCCAAGGTGGTATCTTTAGGCGAAAGGTTACCACCTCAGGACGAAAGGTTACTACCTCAGCATGGTATATTAGGCGAAAGGTACCAAGGTGAGAACGAAAGGTACCAAGCTTTTGAAGAAAGGTACCAAGGTGAGGTTGGTACCTTTGAAGAAAGGTACCAAGGTGTAAATCGGGAAGAATTGTTGCTTCTGTTGCCTGATCATATAAAAAAGAGAATTGATGAGGTTGGGAAAAGGGTTCCTAAAGATGTTCTTAATAAGCTGGTGGTTGATATGTGTTCTATTGTTCCTTTAAGTATGGATGACCTTTCTGTATTGCTACATAGAAATTCAAAGTCATTCAAAAATAAGAATATTAAGGTTCTGTTGGAAAACAATCAGCTCTTCTATTGGATTCCGGAGATGATTAATCATCCACAGCAAAAGTATGTTGCTGACCCCTCGATGGCGAGAAGTAGCAATAAAAAAAGAAAACAATAGGATTAAGATATATGAATATTTTTAAAATTGTGCAGACATTTGCGTCTCTTACTCAGGAAAGTGTTTTGAATACGCTATCCCTTTCTCGTTCATTTCGACAATGTTATATTGAGAATACTGAGATGTTGCCAGTTTCCATAAATCCACTTGTTGATGCACATTTTAATCAGAGATTGAGAGAAACTGCGCATAGCAGAATATTATATTCTCTATTGACAGGAAGTAATGTCGTAAAAAAACATTTTATAAAGTTTTTTTTAGACAAAGATGTGTCAGCTAATGATATTACGATACCATATCCTGATAAAAATAGAATTGATTTAACTATTAAAGGGAAAAACTTCTTCTTGATAATAGAGAATAAAGTAAATGGAGCACAGGAACAAAAGAAACAGGTTGATAGATATGTTGATATAGCAAGCAAGATTTATCCTTCAAAGGAAATCTATGTACTATATCTGAACCAAGATGGATATACCTATCCGTCAGAGTATTCTTTATCATCTAAAGTTAAAATGAAGTTAGGTAAGAATTTTATCTGCAAAAATTATAAGGTTGATATTCTAAACTGGCTATATTCTGTCAATAGGATAATTCCTTTTGATACAGAACAGCAGCTAAAAAGTTCTATAGTCGTTTATATTGGCTATTTAGAAGAATATTTTGGAAACTCAAAAAGACAAATAATTATGAATAATAAACTTGATAAATTGATAGTGGAACAACTCAAATTAGATAATAAATCTACTTCTGAAAAGCTACAGGTTATTGAAGATGAATTGGAAAATGTTCAGAAACTCTGTGAACGCTTAGAGTTCTTACAAGTACAGTATCAAGAGAAATATGATGAGGAAAATTTTAAAGAATGGTATAATAAATGTGTTGGCATTATTGACGATAAGCTTATCCTTACATGTCAATCTTCTACGGAATTCGGTTTTGATTTTGATTATCGTAAATCTAAATTCCGATGTGAGGTTTCTGTTGACGAAGGTGGATACTATTGGGGGATTAAGTGTTTAAGTCAGAGAATCTGTAAAAACGTACAGGGAAAATTGAAAGATATCGTGCTTAATAGTAAGTATGGATTCCATAATAATGAGGAAAATGCACCGGAATGGGTTGTGTCAGATTATGCTTCTGAGAGTGATATTGTAGAGCGTTTTGTTACGTTAACGTCAATAATTATTCAGCAACCAGAAGTGATTCTCTGTCAATAAGATTATAGGTAACTACTCATGTCCATAGGGGGCTTCAATGGGGACTGAGTAATTACGAAGAAATCTGCTTATAAAGTATATTTATGAGGTGTACATTTCTTTTGCTCCGATTGAGGTAGATGCTTGTTGCATTTTTTTGCAGAAAGTTCCTTTTAATCTTGTGCTTTGCTGTACATAACTTGATATTTTTGCTAATTCAATGAAAATGAGAAAGATAGATATGTGGTATCCGATTTCCCCGAATTTCTTACCCTAATAATATCCGATTCCCCCAAAATTTTTGGGAGTATATCAGGTAAGTAAAGAAGAAAGTTTGTAATAAAAAAGTCCGTGGAAATTCATTGCCCACGGACTTTTAAAAATTATCTTATTCTTATAAATGTCTTATGCCTTGAAGCTCTCCAAGTCTTCTGCCTTGAAGTTCTGGATGTATGCTGAATGACCGAGAACTTCCTCCTCTGCCATGCGTACATAAACATTTGCACTCTTGGCAAACATCTCTGGTGCCTTGGTAGCATCATCGAGGATGAGGAGAGACATTACGATGTCGCCAGTCATGTTGTAGAGACGGCGAGCCAGGAAGTCGTGAACTGCCTGATCGTTTGCCTCCTTCACCTTGTTGATGGCAGCCTCGTAAAGTTCTACGAGCTTGGCTACACGCTCCTTCAATGGCTTCAAGTCATCTGATACCTCATTCTCCAACATCTCCTTGATGATGCTGAGATAAGTACCGTTGGTGATGTAGCGGATGGCTGCAACAACCTGAAGCTGAGTAGTTCCCTCATAGATAGAGAAGATGCGGGCATCACGGAACAAACGCTGGCACTTGTACTCCATGATGAAACCAGAACCACCGTGGATGCTGATGGCATCGTATGCATTCTGGTTAGCATACTCTGAGTTCATACCCTTAGCCAATGGTGTGAATGCATCGGCCAAGCGGGTGTATTTCTTCATCTCCTGACGCTCCTCTGGAGTGAGCTTAGTGTCGCGGGCGATGTCTTCCAAAGCCTTGTAGATATCTACGTAGCGAGCACAGCAATAGAGGAGTGAACGACCTGCATCCAACTTAGCCTTCATTCTTGAAAGCATGTCGTATACAGCAGGGAAGTTGATGATCTTCTCACCAAACTGAGCACGCTCCTTGGCATAAGCCAAGCCCTCATTGTAAGCCTCCTGCTCAACACCCACACTCTGAGCAGCAATACCCAGACGGGCACCGTTCATCAGAGCCATCACGTACTTAATCAAACCGAGACGGGTGTTACCGCAAAGCTCAGCCTTGGCATTCTTGTAAACCAACTCGCAGGTAGGAGAACCGTGAATACCCAACTTGTGCTCGATGTGACGAACGGTTACGCCACCATCACGCTTGTCGTAGATGAACATAGAAAGACCACGACCATCCTTGGTGCCTTCTTCAGAACGAGCCAGAACCAGGTGGATGTCTGAGTCACCATTGGTGATGAAACGCTTCACACCGTTCAGACGCCATGTGCCGTCCTCATCCTGTGTAGCCTTCAACATTACGCGCTGCAAGTCAGAACCAGCATCAGGCTCTGTCAAGTCCATACTCATGGTCTCGCCTGCGCAGATGCGAGGGATGTACTTCTGTCGCTGCTCCTCAGAACCGAACTCATAGAGTGTATCGATACAGCTCTGGAGCGACCAGATGTTCTGGAAACCGGCATCGGCAGCAGCAATGATTTCAGAAGCCATAGAGAAGATGGCGTTAGGCAGGTTCAAACCGCCGTAACGGCGAGGCATTGACAAGCCCCAGAGGCCAGCCTTGCGGGTAGCATCGAGGTTCTCGAATGTCTTGCTGGCATAGATCATGCGACCATTCTCCAAGTGTGGACCTTCGAGGTCAACATCCTCAGAGTTTGGTTCGATGATGTTAGCAGCTACATCGCCGGTAATATCCAGCAATCGCTTGTAGTTCTCGATGGCATCCTCGTAGTTTACTGGAGCATCTTCAAACTGGTCTTTTTCTACATAATTTCTTTCCTTCAAGTCCACAACACGCTTCATGAGCGGATGATTCAAGTGGAACTCTATCTCAGGATGGTCTGTATAATAATTAGCCATTTTGCTTTTCTTATTTAAATAATGTGTAATGCAGATTACTTAGAATTCTGCTTGTAGTACTTGATGAGCTTAGGAACCACATCTTCAACATTGCCGTTGATAACGTAGTCGGCAATCTTGTTGATTGGAGCATCAGGATCGTTGTTTACAGAGATGATGATGCCTGAATCCTGCATACCGGCGATGTGCTGAATCTGACCAGAGATTCCGCAGGCGATATAAACCTTAGGATGAACGGTAACACCAGTCTGACCAATCTGACGGTCGTGATCTACCCAGCCTGCATCTACTGCAGCACGAGAAGCACCTACCTCACCATGGAGGAGATGAGCCAACTCGAAGAGCTGGTCGAAGCCTTCCTTGCTTCCTACGCCATAACCGCCGGCTACGACGATGGCAGAACCCTTCAGGTTGTGCTTGGCAGCCTCTACGTGGTGGTCGAGTACCTTTACTACGAAGTCCTCGGCAGGAACATACTTGCTTACCTCTGGATAAACCACTTCCTTCTTGCACTCACCCTCGTAGATGCTCTTCTGCATTACGCCGGAGCGGACAGTAGCCATCTGAGGACGGTGCTCTGGGTTGACGATGGTAGCCACGATGTTACCACCGAAGGCAGGACGAATCTGATAGAGCAGACCCTCGTAGTGCTTGCCGCTCTTCTTGTCGTCGTAATCACCGATTTCAAGTTCTGTACAGTCGGCGGTAAGACCGCTGGTCAATGAAGAAGAAACACGAGGACCGAGGTCGCGACCGATAACGGTAGCACCCATCAATGCAATCTGAGGCTTCTCCTCCTTGAAGAGGTTGACGAGAATGTCTGTATGAGGAGCTGAAGTATATGGGAACAATCCCTCAGCATCGAAAACAAATAATTTATCTACACCATAAGGGAGAATCTGATCCTCTACCTGACCCTTGATGCCGGTACCAGCCACGATGGCATGGAGCTCCACGCCCTGCTGGTTAGCGAGCTTACGACCCTTGGTGAGCAATTCCTGAGATACTTCGGCAACGGTTGTGCCTTCTACCTCGCAATATACAAATACGTTGTTCATTGTCTTTTCAAAATTATCCGATAATACTTTCGTTCAACAATTCCTTCATCAGTCCGTCGATGTCTTCATCGCTGCTGGTCAAGGTCTTGCTTTCCTTAGCCTGGAACACGATGTTCTTCACGGCCTTCACCTTGGTAGGTGAACCGCTCAGACCGCACTGTGCAGGGTCGCCATCTACATCGGCAACGCTCCACTGGTTCAGAGTGAGGTAAGGGCGCTCTTCATAGAGGTTGGCCCAAGGCTCATCACCCTTGCGCTCCATAGGGCAGGTAGCGTATTTATATTTCATTACGAGCTTCACGTTGCATGGGCGACATGGAGCAGCACTTCCGTTTACAGTGATAACCAATGGCAATGGAGCCTCAACAGTCTCCACACCACCATCAATGAGGCGGCGGATTGTAGCCTTGCCGTCTTCTACCTTGAGGATTTCCTCTGCGTAGGTTACCTGGTTCAATCCCAACTTCTGAGCCACCTGCGGACCTACCTGGGCTGTATCACCATCGATAGCCTGGCGACCACCGATCACGATGTCAACGTCACCAATCTTCTGGATACCAGTAGCAAGGGCATAGGAAGTAGCCAATGTATCAGCACCGGCAAAGAGACGGTCGGTAAGCAACCAACCCGTATCAGCACCACGATAAAGACCCTGGCGGATGATTTCTCCAGCACGTGGAGGACCCATGGTCAAAATACCAACTGTAGAACCTGGATTCTGCTCTTTCAATCGGAGAGCCTGCTCCAATGCGTTCAAATCTTCAGGATTGAAGATTGCAGGAAGGGCAGCGCGATTTACTGTGCCTTCGGCGGTCATCGCATCCTTACCCACATTTCTTGTGTCAGGTACTTGCTTGGCAAGTACTACGATTTTTAAACTCATATTTTTAAAAATGGTTATTGTTATAATTTCCTAAGTTTGTTAGTGCTCAGTACTCAAGTTGTACGTCGTCTAGTGCGATTGTCAGACTTGCTATCGTCTAATAAGTTACTGTCCAATGTTCAATTTGGGACAAAACACGGGGGCAAAAGTAACACTTTTTTATGGCTTACGCAAATATTTTATTAAAAAAATGCACATTTAGTCTTGCTTTGTGCGCAAAACGCAAGAAATGTGCAAGTTTTTTAGAACGTCCGTACTTAACTTTGCTGGCTTATTCAAAGCTCTTGAGTCGAGCGATATATTTGCCCAGAATGTCGAATTCGATATTCACTACCGTTCCCACTTCGATGTCGCAGAAGTTGGTATTCTCTTTGGTATAAGGAATGATGGCAACGGTAAATGTGTTGTCTGTAGGATCACAGACGGTGAGCGAAACGCCGTTAACGGTAACGCTGCCCTTGTCCACCGTGAAATAGCCTTTTCTTGCCATTTCCTTGTTGAGTTCATATTCGAAAGTAAAATAAGTAGAGCCATCAGCGTCTTTCATTGCGATACATTTGGCAGTCTCGTCCACGTGTCCCTGTACGATATGACCATCCAGACGGCCGTTCATCACCATAGAACGCTCTACGTTCACCTTGTCGCCTACCTTGAGCAGTCCCAGATTACTGCGGTCCAGGGTTTCCTTCATGGCGGTAACAGTATAGGTACCGTCCTTGATTTCCACCACGGTGAGGCACACACCATTATGAGCCACGCTCTGGTCGATGCCGAGTTCATCAACGAAAGAGCACTTCAACGTAAAGTCGATGTTCTCCTTATCATGTCTGATAGCTACGACGGTAGCCATTTCTTCTACGATTCCACTAAACATATATTCTATTTTTATTTGGTTTCATGATTATTTCAGTTTGCAAAGATATTGCATTAGCTAAAAACAGCCAAATTATTTAAGTTCTTTTGATAAAATAAGCAAGATATATTTGTTTAATTGCCATATTTTTTATATTTTTGCACATTATAATATATAAACATTTGAAGACAATGGAAATCAAGGAAGGATATATGCCCTTCATGGGCTATCAAACATATTATCGTATCGTAGGTAAAACAGAGGAGAGCAAGAGCCCTATCATCCTCTTGCATGGTGGACCAGGCAGTACCCACAACTATTTCGAACTATTGGATAGAGTAGCGGAATCAGGAAGAGCTGTCATCATGTACGACCAGTTGGGCTGTGGCAACTCATTTGTGGAGGGACATCCCGAACTCTGGACTCCTGAGACTTGGCTCAACGAACTCTGTGCGCTCATCGACTATCTCCACATCGACCATTTTCATCTCTTGGGACAGTCGTGGGGTGGCATGCTCGCCATCATCTATCTGATTGAGAAGCAAGCAAAGGGCGTGAAGTCAGCCATCCTCAGCAGCACCCTTTCGAGCAGCAAACTGTGGGCAAGTGAGCAACATCGTATGATTAAGTTTATGTCGGAGGAAGACCAGCGTGCCATTGCCGAGGCTGAGGCGAAGGATGACTTTTCGAGCGAGGCGTATGCCAAGGCGAATGAGCACTTCATGCTCTTGCATTGTGCCAGTGAGGTGACGGAGGATAGTCCAGAGTGTCTTCGCCGGAAGAAGCGTGCTGGTGCTGAGGCTTATCTCCATGGTTGGGGACCAAACGAATACACTCCTACAGGTACGCTCCGTGATTATGATTACACCGACCGCCTTGGCGAGATTCAAGTGCCTTGCTTGGTGATGAGTGGCACCAATGACCTCTGTACTCCATTGGTGGCAAAGACCCTCTATGATGGTATCCAAGATTCCAAGTGGCATCTCTTCGTAGGGGCAAGACATATGCCTTTCGCCGAGCAAAACGATGAGTATTGCCAGGTGCTGGAAGAATGGTTGGAGGAGAAAGATTAGGCTCTTTAGAATTATTTGAAGCGATTCAATTCCTCATTACCAGCACCTTGACCCTTGTATCGACTTCTTGACGTATTGAAGTTATACTGGAATGTCAAGAGCAAGGAACGGATATCGCTAGTGCTGCTTTGCCAAAACGTAACATCCTTATTGTAGAATCGTATGTCACGATTGCTTTTGTTGAAGATGTCGTTAGCTTCAAGCGTAACCGAGAAACGATTCTTGCAGAAAGCCTTGTAAAGCTTGGCATTGAGGCTAGAGGAAGAACTGAGCTGCATGTTCTCCTTGTTTCCACGGCTGTTCCATTTAAACTCTTTATTAAAGTAAACGATTTATAAGTTGTCCATAATTAAAAAACTGTGTCAAACTACATTTATTGTAGTTTGACACAGTTTAGTTTACACTCTCGAATTTTATTTTATTTTTCCCTTTCAAGCAAAGTTATTTAGTTGTGTTTTAAGCCATTAGAACTCTTATTTCTTAAAATATTCTTCCTTTAATTCTCTCTCTACGCTTAGAGGTGGATGATTATATATCTGCAAACGACATACTTCATTCGGTATTTTTTCATAAGATGGTGTATTTTCTATCCATATAAGGTGATTATCATCTATAGAATAGAGGTATTTTGTATCCGGTGTAGTTATATAATCACTAATATTTTTAACATAAAGTCTATTTGCTTTTTCATTATACATATAAGGTAATATGACACTTCCTATTTTTTGTGGCGGAATAAAATATAATAATCTAAAAGAAGTTTTCTTACGAATTTTATAAAAACCAGTACATATATCTCCAACGATGTCTCCAACTTTTAAACTGTCTAATATTACATTTGATTTGCCAATAATATATGTTTTCTGCCATTGCCAAATTCTTTCATTATCCATATATTTATTTAAAGAGTTTAAAGCTACTTTCGGTAAAATGAAATAGTTTTTGCCTTTATATACTTGCATTCTAAAATGAATATTCTCAGAAGGAATATCTATCTTTAACTTTGTCTTTGAATACCTTTTAGAAAACGATTGGAAAAAAGGAATAGACATTATGCAAAGAATGATTATCACTCTTTGCATAATGTCTATTTTGTCTTTTGGGAGAAATATTAACATAAGCAGATATATTAGAATTACTGAACCCACTTTAAAAAGGGGCTTAGTTAGTTTATATTTATGATTTGCCCAATAGTTGCTTTACAAGATGGGTCTTTCCAATTCTTCTTCTGCCATAGATGGCGACAAACTCAGACTTATTGGAGTTGATGCAATTCTCCAACAAGTTGATTTCTCGCTTTCTTCCGATTATATTTTGCTGCATATCTTTTGTCGTTTTGATGATGGGGCAAAGATACTATAAAATATCGAAAAATAAGCAGAAAAACATAGAAAAGTGCCGATAGTGGTGCCAAAAGTCGATTTTTTAAGCACTTTTGGCATCAGTATCGGCACTTTTTGCAGAATTGTTGTTGCTTTTGTAACTTCTATAGTGTTGGCTTCATAATGAAAATTAGCATTTTTTCTTGATGCTTTTGCATGTCATTGGCATTCCACTCATACCCAAATTCTCGCTTGCAGCCAGTCTTGATGCCTTCATCGTAATTGTCCTTGGCATACCTGTAGTATGATTCTGAATTTCCATGGATCTACGTTTATCACTGCATCCCAAAGTAGTGAAGAATCTTTCTCGAAGAGATGAACTTTATTTTTATTCTTTTTTGTGACATAGTTACCAACATGGTTACCGACATAGTTACTATAGCTCTGTTACTAGCTCTGTTACGATTTTACGAAAAGTAACAGAGCTTGAAATGTCTGACTCTGTCGTTGACTATATCGTTGACTCTGTTGTTCAGTACTAAAAAAGCGACAGAGTCGTATTGTTTATATTGTCTCCAAGAACAACAAACCCTTTTTGGTCGTTCTGTATTGCTGCTTAGGACTTGTCGGCTTGTCTGGTACCGTAAGTTCCAGATAATCATGAAGTAACAGAGGCTCGATGAATGCCTTGAAGTTCTTTGATTGATAAGTAACACCGAGTAGCTCGAATATATCTTTTCTGAATTTCGGGTCTTTGCAAAATTTGAGAATGGATACAACTTTGTCTGTAGCATCTATGTATGTATCTTCTTCAGCTCTGTTACTAGCTCTGTTACTAGCTCTGTTACTAGCTCTGTTAGTAGCTCTGTCACTAACTCTGTCACTATCCAGCCAAAAAGTGACAGTGCTGGTGCAGATATCACTCTCAAAAGTCACGTCATTGCCTGTGATTTCTTTCCACTCGTTCATCATGTCAAAACCATAACCGATGGTTTCAGATAGGTTCACCAGTCTGAATATCTTGGCGATAATCGGGTTGCGAGGATTGGAATAGAGATGGTTGCCCAGTTGGGATATAGGCACAGGATAGCCACCGGCATTGAAGAACTCGACTCTGTCGGTATAGATATGAATGCACGAGTGGATGGTGCTGAATGGATCGAAGTGGGAGAGCATGTTGACCAATGCTTCTCGCAAAATCTTAAACTGCGAGCGGTCTTCCACATTGAAACCCTCATCGTTCATCATGAAAGGAGTATCTACTATTAGGCGCAATCGTCTGATCATAATCTGAAAATACTCCCAAAGGTTCTCTTGCTCAGGAATGCGATAGGTATAGCGTGTTCGGGCTTCTCTCACGCTTCTGCCTGGAATCTCCACCAAGTCCATCCAAAACGTAGGGACATAACGGCGAACCCATTCTTCTTTTCCAAAACACATCAAACCACCATAGTTCAGATGCCCTTCATTATCGGCGATGCCGATGCGCTTGCAGAAGTCGGCGATGTCATTGCCTATCAGATTGGGACGATGACTGTATAGCTTGAAGTAATTGCGATAGTCACGAATGGTGTCCTCATTGAGCATGGAGAGGTCGGAGTCTAAGAGTATCTGCTCAGACTTGATGCCGAATGATTGGTTATGAAACATGGCGGTTATCTCGCCATTGGTAGCTCGCTGGTCTCCACTGCCGAATCGGATGAATGTATTCTGCGGATTGTTATAGTAGATGGGCTTGTGGGGTGATGAGGCAATATGAAATGCCAAGACCTTATGCCCATCTATATGATAGAGCATGCTCTTGGCATCGACTGGCTCATTGAATTTCTGAGAACGCAAGGTGCCCAGGAAGTCTTGTTCCAACTTCTCTGCATTGTCAACTCCGGAGATTTCAAACTTCTTGCCATTCTGCTTTACTCCAAGCACTATCCATCCGCCGGAAGTGTTGGCGAATGCACTTACGGTTTCCCATATATTCTTAGGGAGTTCGCTCTTGGCCTCCTTAGCCTCGAAGTCCTCCCATTCGATGTCGTTGATTCTGTCTATCAGCTCTTCCTTTGTCATAATAATGATGATTAAATTGAAATATAGATTTTCTTCCTCCCTTCACTTCAAGAAATAGATAGGAGCATGCTGGGTGCCTTCCTTCTCCATGATGCCCTTCTCGCAGAAATGGTTGAGCCACTTCTGAGCCATGTATGGAGTCAAGCCGAAGTGGATGCGCATGATGCGAGTTGTGATGTAACGATTCTCCTGGAGGTACTCCTTGATTTTCTCCAACATCTTTTCTTCGGAGTATTTTGTCGATTGGTTGGAATAACGAGAGCGGACAAAGTGGACGTTGCGCTGTATTTCCTTCATCAGCTTTTCCTCTGGACGGAAGTTGATGCCAGTGATGCGTACTTCCTTGCCCGTAATCTTCTTGTCTGGATTCTCCTCTGGCATCTCTAGGCTAGCCGACATGGAGAAGTAGCCTATCTCTGGGATATAAAAGCGGCGTCCCATGGAGAATTCTTCCACCAAAAGGTCATGAAGCTCTGCCAACACTGCAGCCACATCTCCCTTGGTGAGTGAGCAGCGGTTCTGGATTTTCTCTTGCAGTTGCTTCTCGGTCATAGGTTCATGCTGCACGATACGAATGTATTGGCGCTTTTCTCCTGTGCCCTGAGCATTGTTGAGCATGTAAATGTCGTATTTCAGTTCCATATTTCTTGTTGTTTGATGGTTCGTTGTTTTCTATATTCTTTGTCTTCTATGAAAGATGATGCAAATATATATAATAATGTGATAACTTGTATCTTTAGGTGTAAAATATTAGGTTTATTTATACATTGGTATATGTCATGTGATTATACGGTATTTGTCATCCGACCATATGATAAGTGTCATATAATCGCATGACAAATGTCACGCAATCGTTATAATAGCTTCCTTGCATCGTTATAATTGTTTTCTTGCATCGTTATAATTGCTTTCTTGCATCGTTATAATTGTTTCCTTGCATCATATAAGTCACAACATTGTTACCATCCATCTCACCCTTGGTAAGCGGCTCCGCGTTTATACCTTGCATAATTCAAAAAAAGCAGTAACAGC
>ERZ791815.993-NODE-993-length-20238-cov-56.996234_pt1 | contig 20238 bp, 14 predicted proteins | sample MGYA00510302_ERZ791815 | MGnify/ENA primary metagenome ERZ791815 (study PRJEB30046, sample SAMN00791995) | human gut metagenome | study: EMG produced TPA metagenomics assembly of the A metagenome-wide association study of gut microbiota in type 2... | reverse complement strand
ATTTACAGACAGGCATTTTATGATGCCGCAAAAAAGGCTGATCCTAACTGGGAAATTGGTAAGCCAATTAAAGATGGTGCATTAGATAGTGTTACAAGAGAATTGGCAGAGTCGGGGAAATCTCCTGCACAGGCAACGCTTGATACTAAAATTTAACATATCAGGTATATTTGAATAATTAAAAAGAGAAAATTTTGAGCTGATTGGAGGAACAAAAATATGAACATTAGTTCTGGTCTGAATACCGTATCTTCATTGTACGGTCAACAAAAAAGTAATTATATGAAAGCACCTGCATCTGCGGAAAAGACATTTTATACGGCTGAAACACCAAAGGTATACCAGATATTCACAACAGATAATATGTTGTGGACAGGAGGTAATGGTACAGGTCTTTCTTATTGTCTTAAATATGCGGATGATTCGACGGATGAAAATCCTGTGGTGTTAGCGAAAGGTGTGGATGAAAACGGGAAAGAGTTTGAGCAAAGAATTTATATCAATGATGTTAATCCATCAAATGCTACAGTAGTCGAAATGCGTGCATTGGAGGCACATTACAAAGTGGAGAAGCAGGGAGGTTTCACGTCTCTGCCGCTTGAAGCTGGTAATATGGGACTTAACGACAGAAGAGATTTTATCGCAATGTTCAAAAAAAGCATAGAAGATTTAAACAAATTGGGAAGTCAAGAGCTTATGTGGCAGCAAGAGGAGCAAAGATACTGAGTTATAATGTTATAAGAGAATGTTGGCAGTTGTTATGAGACTTATATAAGGTAGGAGATAATATGGTTACTTATATATTTATAAATCACTTGGACCATATAAGGAAAGTGATTGCAAATTCCGAATGACAGAGGAATATCAACGAAAAAATGCAATGGAGGAAATGCAATGGGTATAACAGGCGTAGGAAGTTCTTATAATTTTGTTTATAACACAAAAACAGGTAAGCTATCTACAAAGGATGGCAGTAAAAATGAATTTGTTGATTTTTGCAATGGAGATGTAAAGGGAGAAGATACAGAGACACTGAATCATTTTGATGAGCATACAAGATATCAGTTTACAAGAATGCTGTTTGCATATGGAACCGGAATGACCGGACAGAATCCTTTTGCCAATGATGAGAAAGTCGAGATTACAGCGGATATAGACAGTGCAACCCATACTTCCTTTTATGTGAATGGGCAGAAAGCGTTTACGGCAATTACGGGTATGTCATATCTCCCATCCGAGATTCAAACCTTTGGAACCGTACAGCAGCCATTTAAAACCAGAGGGTACAAACCATATGATCCCAGTACAAACAGTATCACGATTGGGGTTGGAAGCAGATTTAATCTTGGAAATGGATACAGCATGACGGTACAGGAAGATTTTGTCTGGGGCGAGGGCTATGGAAACGGAAGCAAGGCAGATGATGAAAGATGCAATATGATGATAGGTGGTCTGAACTCCCTGATACATTTTGCGGATCAGCAGTATTTTTCAAGTATGACAGATACATACACCGATTATATTTTAGATTTTCTTGCGTCACAGGGAGTGGATACAAGCAGAGAATTTGTGATAAACGGGACACATTGCGAACTGGTAAATGGGAAAATAAGTGAAGTTGGTAACGATTATGTGGTGCCTAGTTCCATTCAGCAGAAAGCAGTGAAAAGATATGAAGAAAGTATGTCACAGCTTTTGAATAGCGGAACTTGGTATAGATGGTCATAAAAGTAATAGATCACTTGGACCGTTATGGAGAGTGAATAGATTCCGAATGACAGAGGAATGAAAATAATTGGAGGTTGAGATGATGCAATCAATATCAAGTTATATTAATCCCAATACAAGAGCACTTACATCTAATTATAAAAATACAGTTATTAAAGATAAGGAAGCATATAATGGGGCGATGTTGCAGCACTTACTAAATCCGGTAGAGGATCTGGCACAAGCGTTAAAAACACCAATAAAATTGGCGAAGGGTGCTTCAATTAGCAGACAGAATAATTCTGTTAATATTGCAGAAGGACAAAGTATTCGTGTTAATGGAGGTCATGTGCTTACGGTTACGGCGCATAGCAAAAATGGCTGGTGTTGAGGAAAATGATATTAACAGGCTTTTAGCCAATCCACCAGAAAAGATTGAAATCGAAGTAAAGTATAAAATTGCTGTGACGGTTATGGAGCTGCGATTTTGGCTAAAAGATTGTGAATCACCGATATAATCGGGATTTGTGAGTAGAGGGCACTTATGAAAAATAAAAGTATCAATCAAGTTTCCATAATAAATGGTGAAGATGGTCCCACAAGTGTTTTTATATTTGGAGAAGCTCAAAAGCAATCTCTAAAGATTAGAATCCGAAATGCTATCTATCAATCCAGACGAAAAAGGATAGAAAAGAGAATAGCGGCCAACCCGCATACCCTTGCGGAAGTGGTGCAATACGCAAAGGTTCATTATGATTTAGTGGAAATCAATCCTGCCGCAACAAATTGGATAGAACGACAGAAAAATCTAAAAGCTAGTTTGATTATGCAGCATAAACCAGAACTTTTGGGCCAAAGGAAGGATATTCCAAAACCAGATTTTCATAATGAAGAATCTGTTAAAAATTTTTTGAATGAAATGGAAATTAGAAATAAATTGATTGACCAAATGCCTGATAATGTAATTCCCATGGATTTTCATTTATATGAAATAAAAATTGGTGAGGATTTAATGGAAATAGAGGTAGATTATACCTGGAATATATTTGGAATATCTTACTCTGGAAATAAGTCGGTCATAAAAAGGTTTAAGAAAATAGCCAGAGATTTATATTGTTATTATGGTGTCAGTGAGGAGGATATAAAGAACCGGACAAAAAGATATTCTTCACTGGTAACGGAATTGAGTTCATAAATAAGCAGTTAATTTAGCAACAACTTGTTGCAGATTCTAAAGTTATCTTGCATAATTAAAATATAAAAGATGTATATAAGGTCGGAACAGAGACCTTAAACCTGTTCCAGTGGTCGGGATGGAGACCGAAAACCCATTCCCATTGCGGAATAAACTGCAAATACAGTGATCGCGTTGCAGAAACCTGTGAGGCCTGCGACCGGGGGAGAACCTGCGGGGACTCCTCTTTTCTATATTATGGAGATGGTGTATATGCAGAAGATGCTTGATTTTATAACATAGAAGAGAGTACGTGTAATGCGGAGTAAATAATGGTCAAAAAACAATCGACATCCGACCTCACACACGTTATAATATAGATAATCTAATAAGAAAACAGTGTTATCATTACCGCATATTCAGTGAGAATGGTAGCCATAAATATGAATTCGCAGGAACGGAATGGTTGAACCCTCAGGGTGACAGTGTCACTCATTTGTCAGCGAGAGGTGCTTAACTTGGATGATTTTCAGTTTTCTTATTTTGACATGGATTTACAGGAAAGTCAGTAAAATCAAGTTGTTGCTTGACTTATGTTGACCAAGAAAAACATAGATTTTCTGTAGTGACTTGAACTCCTAAGACTCTATTGTAGGTTCGATTCCTATAGGGAACGCTCTATTTTAAGCGGTAATGAGAGAAAAATCATTGCCGTTTTTTTGTTGTTTTTCTCTGCCCACTTCGCCAGACGCCTTGTGTTTCTAAGGAAAGCGAGGGGATACATGGAGCTGATTGAGAACCTGTTGAAACTGCTGGTCACGTTCATCGGCGCGCTTCTTTCGGGTATCTCCTACCGGAAAAGCCGAAGGCAGGCGTATTTCCTGCTGCTGTGCTTCTACGGCTGCTTTGCTCTCGGCGCACTCTACTGGACGCTGTATCTGCTGCTGTTCGATACCACGCCGCGCGTCTTTTATGTGTCGGAGTTCGGCTGGGTGGCGAGCGTAATTTTCCTGCGCATTTTGCAGGCGACGCTCTCCACACCGGAGGAATGCAGTTTCCACTGCTGCAGGGCATGGCTTGCGCCTGCATTCGGCCTTCCGCTGCTGGTGGCAGCGGGAAGATTGTCCACCTTCCGATTATCACGGAGAAAATAACCGAATATCCACTCCTTGAGAGCTGCTTTTTGGCGGCTCTCAATTTTTTTGAAAAAATTTGCATTTTGGGTGAGAGTTTTTTCGATTTTTTGTACCTATATAAGCGAAGGGGTTTTTAAGCCGCATTTCAAAAAATCCAGAGAGAAGGTTCAAACGAAATATACGATACCGCAAAACGAGTCGCACTCGTCAAGCAGCGGGTGCGGGAAAACACCCGCCGGAGGCAGCGGCGCGAGGCAATAAGCCTCTCCGCAGCGTGTATGCTGCTGTGCGCGGCGCTGACGCAGGCGGTGGTCGTTACCGTGTTTTGCACACGATTGAGAAAAAACAATAAACAGCAGGAACAAACCAAGGAGGATGAGGAAACATGAAGAAAAGATTTTTAGCGGCGCTGCTGAGCCTGTGCATGACGCTCACGATGCTGCCAACTACGGCGTTTGCAGCGGTGAGCGATTCGCTGGGCAACACACCCGAGGAAAATCAGGCGATTTTGGAGCAGCTCTCCGCCTCGACCGGCGATAGCAGCGACCAGGTGCTTTCCATGCTGAACGCTTTGGGGCTACTGGATGAAGACGGCAATTTCAAGGTGGATCAAACCATCACGCTGGACGGCCAGGTGTTGACACTGGCGGCTGTCATGGAGCTGCTGGAAAATCCCGCCACGGATCTCACCCGCATAGCCGACGTGGATGGGACTCCGGTGGCGCTGGGCGATTTGAAGACCATGATCCAAATCGAACAGGAGTTGCAGCGGATCAAGGACACCTATTTCTCCGGCAGGGAGTTTACCGGGGAAGCACTGGAGAATCTCAATAGCCTGATGGAGCAGCTGGAGCTGCAGGGCATCAGTTTGCAGTATTCCGCCTCTGCCACAGCGCCTGTGGGCGTTGAGACGGTGGATATGGGCGGCATGATGAGCCAAACGCTGGGGGATCTCGCAAACAACAACTGGAGCTCCGGGACTTTTACTGTATACGGCGGAAAACCGGTCGGCTTTTCCTACCGCATTCAAAAAGGCCAGCTCAGCGATTATATCACCGATGTGGAGGTCTTGATAGGCGAAACGAGTGGGGTCGCCCAAGGCGACGGGTCCTACAAGCTGACCTATGACGTAGGCTCGACTTTCAGTTTAGATGGTTGTAAAATCACTGTCAAGGTTACAACCAAAGGAAGCAACCGGGCCTGGCTCGAGAATTCTTATTCCTATGGCGACCTGCTGGGGATGATTGAATTTTACGATGCGGAAAATTTGGTGTTCTATGACGGTGCCGCTTATGCCGACCACTGTCAGCTCAAGCTAAAAAAGACGGTTGGTGACCCCACAATACAAACATCAATGACCGCGCCGAGTTATGTTGAAAAACTCGAAAATACAACCGTATTATATGATGATTTGTTTATTCCTTTGCTGGCAAATGAATACCTTGCAGCCACCGGTGCCAACAATCCGCACTTCGTTGCGCTAAGCGATACCATCGGAATTTTGGAGGGTGCCCGCAACTCGGTGCTTCCCGTCGACTCCGACCCATTTTATCAGCCATACCAAATCGACGCCAGCATCAAGTTTGACTGGAGTACCGACGCAGCTGCCTATACTGGCCCTGCGCCGTATGGCAATTATAATTCTATAACCCCACAACCATATGCCCCGTTCTGTCTGACGGAGTACAAGCTCGATGGAACAGCTCTGACGCTCAGCGGCGACAGAAAGAGAACGGAGGAATGTACGATTAACAAGGGCAGTACGGTCAGCATCTCCCTGCAGTCTACCACGCAAAACAGAGGGGATCAGCAGTACTATCTACCCTTCGAACTGTATCTGAAGAATGTAAATAGAGATACCCCAAATTCCACCACCACCGCCACGACCAGCGACGTCACCGCCAAGCTGTTGGACGCGGACGCCCCCACCATTCAAAGCGTCACGGCCCCGGCGGGAACCTATGCCAGCGGACAGCATGTGCCTATCACAGTTACCTTTAACGAGTTCGTGGATCTTAGCAACGCCAGCGTGACCATCAATGGCAAAGTGTATAGCGCCGCTGAGCTTTCCATGAACGACTACGGCGTCACGGCAATGCTCTGGTACCCAGTGCAGGATGCGGATGACACCACGGTCACCGTCAATGGTATGACCGGTGTGGAAGATGTTTTCGGTCATACGCTGGATACCTCACTCTATCCAAGCAACTCGATTACCGACGTTGATCTGAAGAGCGTCTTGATGCGTAACGCTCCCACCGCACTGACCGCCGACTACGCCGACGGCAAGGCATCGTTCACGATGAACGCCAACATGGAGCAGGTCTACAAGACCGTATACAGCAATTATCACATCCCGGCAGGCACAGACCCGAAGGAAGCCCCGTTCCGCCTCGAGCTGAGGTACGACTCTGCGGTTGAACCAATCCATCTGCAGGTCTATCTGGACACAGAGAAGGAAGCCTTCACCATTAGCGACTACGCAATCGCACCCTCTGCTTTGGACCGCACCTACACGGTGACGCTGCAGGCCAACGAGGGCACGAAAGCCGATCCTGACTGGGTGAATGTTCTTCCCCTGACCCGGCAGTTCACGGTGGCAAAGAAAGTTTCCGCGCACACGGTGAAGGTCGTCCCGGAAGCGGATTCCGCCGACTATACGATTTCCCTCGGCAAAACCGCCCGCCCCACGCTTAAGGCAGAGGTTTTTGGGGAAAACGATGAGCAGGCCAGCTACACCACCGGTAAATGGAGCAGCAGTGACACGCTCATTGCCACCATCAACGAGGATACCGGCGTTGTTGCCACCACAGGAACCAAGGTGGGAACCGTCACCTTTACCTTTACGGCGGACAACGGGACTGAGGACACTGCCGATGATGTGACGGGCAAGTCAAAGCCCTATAACGTGACGGCAGGCGATTCCCTGGCACTGGTGATTCCCGGCGGCGCGTCCATCGTGACGCGGGTAAATCAGCCCGCCACCGTGCTGTGGAGCTCCAACGCCACGCTGATGGCGCCGAACAAAGAGTTCAATTACAGGATTGATCTGTATGAGGGCAACTACGCGAATGAGGCGGCGCTGAGCGGCCGCAAGCCCGTTGCGACTTATACCGCCGGCAAGGATAAAAACAGCGTGCGGATCGAGGAGAATGTGCTCTCCAAGCTCTCCAACGGCAATACCCCTGCCTACACGGTATTGGTTTCCATGCCGCACCCCAACGCCGGCGGTGAGGACGTCCGCCTGTCGGCACTTGCCTGGATCATCGTGCAGGCACCACCTGCCACAGCCAAGCTGACACCGCCCCAGAGCATTTACCTCAAGGATACCGACGGTGCCGTCAATATCGACTGGTCGCTGGAAAACACCACTGACGGCGCCCCTTTGCAGCCTACGCTGACCATCACCCGGGTCACAGAGGACAACACCACCAAAGTGGTGGACAGTGAGCGCCTATCCGGCACCTCCGGGAGCTTCCCCCTGTCATTACAGAGTGTGCAAGCCGGCAATCTGAAGGACACCTATCAAGTGGTTTTGAGCGTGGAGAATCCTGGTGAGGAATCTCCCAGCACCGACTCCTTCCCCCTGTATGTCTACGATGCCGACGCACTGAAGGTGCAGAACGACAAAGGAGACACGATTTCTAAGCTGACCATGGACAATACCTCCAAGGTCAGCGGCAGCCTGCCCACCGTTACAGCTGAAATTTTGCAGCTGCGCCAGGAGTTGGGGCTGATCGAGTACATAGGCATCAACTATGACGAGTACGGATGGAACTCCTTTAAAGACGGCATCCGGTGGCTCTCCAGCAACAACAATGCCATTTCCGTCAACTACAAGCAGGGCGGACTGTATGAGGACATCAGAAACTTCTCCTTTGATTCCTACCTTCCCGAAACCAAAATGGCGCTGTCCGGCTTGGCCAACGGCACCGCAACCGTCATGGCTACCCATGCCGCCACGGGCATGAGTGCCGCCGTACGGGTGACAGCGAAAACACTGCAAAATAAGTTCTATCTCTTCCAGCTGACGCCTGCAGCGGAAACTACGCTGCAATACACCGACGGCAAAGGTGTGCCCAAAACGGTCACGACCAACAGTGAAGGCGTGCTGGCGCTTTACGAACCCAACGGAATCGCCAGTGAGGTGTCTCTGCGGTCCGGCTCCGGCGCGGATATTTATCTGGGCACCATCTATAAAGAAAATCTGCGTTCCGGCGAGCGGGATGCCACAAAACTGCAGCTTTATCCCTTGAATACCTTCAGCCTTCGGCGAGTTGCCCGGGCATCTGTGACGCTCATCACGCCGGGCGGCGATCCGCTGGCGAACAAGACGGTGACCGTTCGTGGCGGCGTTTATAAAAACGGAGGCTACTGCCAGACAGCTCTGCTGGGCTCCAGGGCAGGAGCACTTGTCAGCGGCATCACCGGCGACACCTATACCACGGATGCGGCGGGAAATATAACCGTCTATCTGGATTCCACCCAGTTCTGGTCGGCCGAAAAGGGCGAGAGCAACACCACGGCGCTTTCTGCTCTGGATCAGCTGGAGTACATTCTGGAGATCAGCGCAATTGACGGCGACAAGTACTATCCGCTGCTGCTGACCGTCAACGGCAAGCTGGGCGTAGACGATGTAATGCGCACCGCAGAGGGCGTTGTCTCTCTGGAGCGCGTGCCGGCGGGGGAGGAAAACAAACCCTTCATTGTGGCGCAAAGCGTTGATTACGGTCTTGCCAACGGTCAGAAGGTGGATGTCCGCAGCTCGACTGGGAAGATTGGCCCTAACAGCAGCTTTAAAACAGCAAGCCTGCACACCACCATGTTCCTCTGGGGCGAGGATATTGCCAACGCGCGGAATTACAGTCTCAAGCTGGCGGACGAATACGGCATTCTTCCTGCCGCCCAGAGCAGCAGTACCAAGCAGTATCCCTTCTCATCCATCCCCGTAGCGGAAAACGATCTGACCCTCACCGAGGCCACCATGACCACCTCTGGATGGATCGCTGACGGCAAGGATGTGGGTATGAAAACGCAGCTGAGCCTGAACGGCAGCCTGCTACAGGAGAAAATAATGCCCTTCCGGGTCGTTGATCTGACCCGAGTGCCCAAGGTGACAGAGGATGACCGCGTCACCGGTATTCTGGCGACGATGGGATCCTCCAGTGGAGTGAATCAAGTCGACTTTGGCGGAGTGGGCGATAGTAACATTCTCAAGGTGCTGACCGGACGGCTGGATGATCTGAGCGGTCCGGTGGACACTTCCGTGTTCAAAATGATTATCACCCCCAGCGAAGATCCCTCCGTGTTCCGTGCCATGATTTGGGCCGGGTACAATACGCTGGAGATGGAGGACATGGACTATTCCGAGGACGGCGTGGCGTTGGGTGCGAATGTGCTGACGCAGAATCTGGAAGTGGGTGTGCCCGGGACCGGGGACCTGAGCCAGATGGCCCAGGGCACCTATGATCCCAAGGGGGACTACAAAACCAACTCCATAGCCGACAATGTCACCAGCACGGATCTCAACTTGCAGTTGGAGGGCTTTTACGAAGCGGAAATCCGCTATAACACCGAAAAAAAGGAGTGGGAGGTTTTCACCGTAGGCGGAGGATTTACCGCCGGCGTTGGTGTGGGCTTCTCCTTCAGCGTGAACGCCATGGCTGGCCCCGTGCCGTTGACAGCAACCTTTGAGCTGGGTGGTACCATTCAGCTGGATTTCCGTACCGCAGTGCGCTACGGACGGCAGGGCGAGGGTACAGAGCTTGCCTGGAGCGATCCCACGGCCACGGCAGTGAATGACTTTTTGACCACGCTGCGTATCAACGCCTATGTCCACGCGTTTGGCGGTATTGGCTTTGACTATTCGGTCGTGGCGCTGAAGATCGGCCTATTCGGCAATTTGGATGTGGACAGTCAGAATAAGTTCCTTTCCCGCACCTATCTTGCCGACGAGACAAAGCGCCAGATCAACGGTCAGGCCCTGGGGATCCAAAGCGAAGTGGGGATCAAATTTGTGGCAACCTTCCTGTTTATCTCCTACGAGGCGGTGATCGCCTCCGGAACCCTTGGAGCCACCAGGACTTTTAATGACTGGAAAACAATCGACGACTACTGGAATAGCGCCACCAGTGGGCTGAGCCTTGCCTCGCTGCGGATGGCGGCGGCCCAGAGCGGAATGCAGGTGGCTTCTGGCAGTGCAACGCTCCAAAGCCGGGACTATCTGGAGCAATATGCCCGTACCTGGGGCCAGCCCCAGCAGCGGATGATGCTGTTCTCTCTGAACTCCACCAGTGGGCTGAAAAACATCCAGACCAATGCCAACCCCACATCCTATCCACAGCTCAGCGATGACGGGAAAGTATTGACCTACATCAACGACGGCAACAGCAGCAGTATTTACGATAGCCGGGCGCATTTCTCCACCCTCAATGGCGGCGTCTATACTCCCTCCAGTGAAATTGTCGCTCCCACAGGGTTCCCCGGCTACGGCGACACGAGCGTTTCTTTGTCCGGCACTGGTAGCTTCGCGGCGGCGGCTTGGGTTCGCATGGGCACCGACCTGCCGGGTAAAAATGCCGGTGATGCCGTGACATTGGAAGAGCAAAACCTACTGATGAACAGCACGGAGATCGTAGTGTCCGTCTATAACGGCTCAACCTGGACATCCACCCGCCTAACCAACGACGGCACGCCGGATCTGGCCCCAGCCACGGCAGTGGGCGGTGACGGCAAAGCCATCGTGTTCTGGCGCAGCGTCTACACCCCCGATCCCGGTACGCAGGGCAGCAACAACCTGCTGAACTTCACGACCAGAGATTGTATCATGTACAGTTGCTATGACAGCACTAACGGCACCTGGAGCAAGGCAAAAATGCTTTATAACGGTGCTACTGGCAGCGTGAAGGCGTTGCAGGCGGCCATGCTGCCCGACGGAACCGCTATGGCGGTTTACTCGCTGGACCGCAGCGGAACCGGAGATACCTCCGCCTACGAGATCGCCTATTGTACCGTGGCTGCTGACGGAACTCCCGGTACAGCCATGCTGGCGACCTGTGACAGCAATCTTGACGAAAACCCCCAGGTCGTTGCAGCCAACTTCGGCAGCGGGGATGACCGATTTGTCATCGGTTGGCACAGTGTCCGAGATGGCAGTAGCGATATCCAGCTGTTGGCTGTGGACGGTAGCGGCACCATGTCCAACAGTTTCCCCGGCTCTCTGTCTGCCCTGACCAGCAGCGGCAACGCCGTCGTGGGCGGAGACTTCCGCTTCGCTTCCCTCAGCGGGGATCATCGCAGCCGCAATGATCTTACCATCGTCTGGAATGAGACTGTCAATAACGCCAACGGCGCGGTAGATCACGGCATTTTGAAGGCGGCCAAGCTGCGCTATGCCACAAATCCCTACACTCTGTCCGCACCATTGGAACTGGCAGAGCTGCCGGATCGCACGCTGGCTGACCACTTTGATGCCTATGTCAGCGGCACCAATCAGGTGCAGGCCGCCATTCAGGCCACCCGGTATGACGATGAACACCAGGAGGTAATCGGCGGCGTGACCGTTCCGGGTGAGGAAACGATCCTCTATACCGCTACCTCTGATTTTATCACCGATGCGGTGGCAGTGGAACAGATCAGTGTGGATTATGCAACGCTGGCGTTGAACAGCCTGACACCCATTCGCTTTACCATCCGCAACACCGGGCTGAACGATGTGACAAACCTAACGGTCAGCCTTGGCAGCGGGGAAACCGCCACCCTTACGGAAACACTGCTGCCCAATGAAAGCACCACCCTTACCGTCTGGCACCATGTGGGGAACCTCGTGACCGACCCGGGCTATACCATCACCGCCGCTGGCGGCATCCACGAAAACGGCACAGTGTATCTGGATTATCCCGACATTGGCATCTCGCAAATGGAAGTGATTGCGGAGAGCGCCGGCAAGCGCACGGTGCGCATGACCCTCTATAATTCCTCTGCCGCCACGCTGGCTGGCGGAAAGAACCGCGAGGTGAAGCTTGCGTTCTATGCGGATGATCTGCATACCGAACCTGCAGAGGTAGCCTGCACCACAAACGGCGTATCGGTTAGCGGTAATGAAATCACCATTTCCGAAGACAGCGCCCTCACCCGCATTGATCAGGGAACCTTTACACTGGACCTGACCTATGATCTGGGCAAGTATATGACATCCATTGGCAAAACCGAGATCCCCAATGTGGGTACCTATCTGTACGCCGAGGCGTGGGCGGAAGGCCTGATCGGTGGAACGGGAAGCAATCAGCGACTGCCGGAGTATAACGGCAGTGACAGCGAGGCCAGCGTCCATATGACCGGCGCACTGGCTCGCACCGGAGAGCAGCTGACGATGGATGTGACACAGGGGAACGACGGCAACAATCACAGCACCGCCGCCATTACTCTGCGCAACAACTGCCTGCAGTCTCAGACTAGCGCAGAGCTGGTGGCCACGCTGCTGGATGCTGCCGGGACCGTTCTGGAAACGAAAAAGACCAGTATTGGCGGTGCCATCTCCGGGGAAACCTTCCAGACGGAAACCGTCACCTTCTCCCGGCTTGGCACCCGCGTAGTGGTGCGAGCCGCAGTGCCCGGTAATGACCTTCTGACCTTTGAAGGTCTGGCAGTGGAGCTCGGCGATTTTACTGCCAACGGAACGAATTATACCTATACGCTGCAAAATGATAGCGGAGCAACATCTACGCTAGTCACAGCGGTGTCTGGAAACGGCGAGCCCGTGAGCATCAACGGGCAGGCTCTGTCCACCGGCGGCAGCGCAACCGTTGCCATCCCCAACAGCGGCACAACCGACATTGTCGTGAGAATCGGTGCTAAAACCTACACGCTGACGATTCTGCGCAATAGCGGCACAGGCGGCAATGAAGGCAGTGGCGGCGGCAGCGGCTACAGCTACTACACCATCAAGGCAACTGCCGGGGCTGGCGGCTCCATTTCTCCCTCCGGCAATGCTAGCGTCCGTGAGGGCAGAGATCAGACTTTCACCATCACTCCGGATAAGGGCTATGCTGTCGCCAACGTCAAGATTGACGGCAAGAGCATTGGTGCGGCGAAGTCCTACACCTTTGAGAATGTCAGCAGAACCCATACCATCGAGGTCATCTTTATGAAAGCCAACGGCAACCCCCGGACCGGCGTGTTTGTGGATGTAGCCACCGGCAGCTATTATGAGGATGCTGTGGATTGCGCTGTTCTCTTTTCACTACAAGAAACAAATTAATGACATTTTGAGCTGCGCCGCTATCCAAGCGCGGCAAGGAGATAGCATTATGAAAAGAATCACAAGAATCATTCGTCCGATCATCTGCATAGTTGTCCTTCTCGTTGCTATGACCACGGCAGTCAGGGGCTGCTATCAGAAAGAGACAGAGCCTATCGACATTCCCGGCAGAACGCCTTCCGGCACATCTGCGCCTCAGCCATCAGCGACTCTCGCGGGCGAAGTTATCCCCTCGGTGGACAGGCAGACAGAGTTGGCGGAAGCCAGAGCGAAGAATCCCGACACTGTGGCATGGCTGTATATCCCCGGTGCGGAGGTGGACGACCCTGTGATGCAGGCAGAGGACAACGGCTATTACCTAAAGCTGGATGAAAACGGTGAGTACGCCATGTGGGGCTGTTATTATGCCCATTGTGAAAACGAAATCGGCGGCAGGGATAAGCTGGACAAAAACACCACCATTTTCGGCCACTCCGCCAGCAACTGCGACCCAGACGGTGTGCGGTTCACCAAGCTCTACCGTTATATGGACGCAGACTTTGTAAAGGAGCATCCGTATATCTATCTCTCTGTGGATGGTGAGGACATGATCTTTCAGATCACCGCACTGTTCGTCACGGATATTGGTTTTGACTATATTGCGCCTGATCCCACGGGAGATGATCTGACCAGCTTCTTTGAGACGATTGCGCGGAAAAACTGGCTTGACTTTGATGGCGTGACCTTCTCCGAGGAAGATACTGTTCTGACCCTCTCCACCTGCTGCCGGAAGTATGACAAGGCCAACAGCGGCAATCAGCGGCTGGTGGTCATGGCAAAGCTGCTGCCGGAGGGCGCAACCGCACAGGAGTTCAGCGTATCCCTTGTGGATAGTCTTGAAATGCCCAAAAAGAAATCAGAATACGACGATAATAGGACACCCATCCTTGCTGTCCCAACATTTTTCAGATGAAAGGGACCTATGCGTATGACAGGAGAGCACAGGAGGTGCCGCTATTGAATCTGTTCTGGGAGCAAAAAGTATTGCGGCTTTTAAGGGAAATGCAGATGTTTATAATGAACCTGTGTAAACAGAACAGGCTTGATGCCTGGGGCAATCTTCGGATTGCCTTTACATAGTCTCCACTTTCAAAAAATAAAGTATATTGTATTTTTGAAAGCGACGTCTTGCACATACTATTAGCAGACAGTATAATAAATACATTGAAGCAGTTTCAAAAAATGAAAAATATTCGACTTTTGAAAGCGGGTGACGATATGAAAACAATTACAAGAGCAAAGTATCTCGACAGAATCATTGAACTGAATGGTACTCCTGACATCAAGATCATCACGGGCATTCGTCGATCCGGTAAGTCCAAGCTGATGCAGGCGTATATTGAGTATCTGAAAAGCCATTTTGAAAATATCAATATTATCTTCATTGACTTCATGGATTTGGCGTATGAAGAAATCAAGGAATACCATGCCTTACACGCCTATGTGGAAGAACATTATCAGGAAGGTAAAACGAACTACCTGTTTGTAGACGAGGTTCAGATGTGTCCCAAGTTTGAGTTGGCAATCAATAGCCTGTACTCTAAGGGAAAATACGACATCTATGTAACAGGCTCTAATGCTTTCCTGTTGAGTGCAGATCTGGCAACTCTGTTTACCGGACGCTATATTGAAATTCATGTGTTTCCTTTCAGCTTCCAGGAATATTGCCAGTATTATGATGATATTAGTGACAAAGATAAGCTCTTTGATGAGTACGCTATCAAGGGCGGTTTAGCAGGTTCCTATGCTTATAGAACCGAAAAAGACAGAACAAACTATATCAAAGAGGTCTACGAAACGATTGTTACAAGGGATTTGGTACAGAAATATACTCTCCCGGACACTTTGGTTTTACAACGTCTGAGCGAGTTCCTTATGGATAATATCAGCAACCTGACTTCTCCGAATAAGGTCAGTCAGCTACTGACAGCAAATGAGACTCCAACCAATCATGTAACCGTCGGCAAGTACATTAAGTATTTGTGCAATGCTTTTGTATTTTATGATATTAAGAGATACGACATCCGAGGTAAGAAATACCTTGAAAGCTCTGAAAAGTTCTATTTGTGTGACAGCGGTATTCGATATGCAATACTGGGAAGCAGAAATATGGATTATGGCAGAGTATATGAAAACGTTGTTTGTATCGAGCTTCTTCGCCGTGGATATGATGTCTATGTCGGCAAGCTCTATCAAAAGGAAATCGACTTTGTTGCTCAGAGAGGCAGCGAGAAGATTTATATTCAGGTCAGCGACAACATTTCCGGGCAGGAAACATTTGAGAGAGAATGCTCTCCTCTGCTTCAGATCCGAGATGCTTATCCGAAAATGATTATTGCCAGAACCAAGCATCCCAAATATAGCTATGAAGGAATCGAAATCCATGATATAGCCGATTGGCTGCTACAAGAATAAACAAGGCGAAATATCTCCGTCATTCTCTTTTGAAATGATGGAGATATTTTTATGTTGATGGAGATTCAGGGCCAGGAAACTGTGTCAGATTGCAAAAATCCTTTCCGAACTTTTTACATAGCAGTCACGCACTTCGGTGTGTGGCTGCTTATTTGCATCTATGCTATCAAAATCAAACAAAAATGATCTGCATAGCAGTTTGCTATGCAGAGTGTCTCATCCTTTGGGATGATTTACATTTCGAAACAGACTCGTATAATATAATTCGAGACAGGTTACGAAAAGACCGTATATTATAAGGTTTCCCAGCCCGGCTATACGGATGCTTCCGGCTCCGCCACGGTAAATATTACCAAACGCCCACTCACCGTTTCCAACATCACGGAAAATAAGACCTATGCGTATGCTTCCGGTTCAGACGATAAGGCAATCGGTGTGGATATTGCAGGAAAGCTCCCGCCGGATAGGGGAACTACAATATATACGGTTGCAAAGAAAGATCCAGAGCAGCTTTTAAGTGAGGTAACAGTCGATACAGCCGGAAATCTGACCTATAAAGTAAATCAGGTAGATTCGTCCAAGGTTGGAAAGACAGCAATTATCACGGTAACAGCTTCGATGGAGAACTATGAGAATGCTGAATACACGCTGACGATTAGTATTACAGATACAAGAAGCGAATGTGATCACATACACACTGAAATACGGAATCAGCGGGAAGCGACCTGCACGCAGACCGGATACGCAGGAGATACCTATTGTACGGACTGTGATAAACTTCTGAGTACCGGAAAAGAGCTGGCGGCATTGGGACATGATTATAAAGCAACCGTAACAAAGCAGCCGACGACAACCGAGGAAGGCGTCAGAACCTACACCTGCTCCAGATGCAACAGCAGCTACACAGAGAGCATTGCGAAGCTGCCGGAGGAACAGCACACTCACAACTATACGGGAAGCATTACGAAGGAAGCAACCTGTACAGAGGCAGGGGTAAGGACGTATACCTGTTCTTGTGGAGACAGCTATACAGAGAGTATTCCGGCAACAGGACACAGCTATGTATCAAAAGGGACGAAGGCTGCAACGACAACAGAGGAAGGCATCATGACCTACACCTGCTCCAAGTGCGGACACAGTTACACACAGCCTATCGCTAAGATCAAGTCCGATGACAGCAGTAAGGATAACGGCAGTCAAAACCAGAAACCGCAGTCCGGCACAGGCAATGATAATCAGAATCAGAAGCCACAGCCTGATACGGATAAAGGTAAGGAAAAAGGAGATTCAATTAAGCCTTACATCAAGGACGACAGCGGCAAGGAAGGCTGGGATGTGATCAAGCCACAGCTTGAAGAAGCTAAGGCAGGCGATACGGTAACAGTTGCCATGAACGGAACGACGGTAGTACCGAAAGATGTAATTGACAGTATCAAGGGCAAAGATACAACACTTGTTCTGGATATGGGAAATGGTCTTTCCTGGAAGATTTATGGAAAGGATATTACTGATGCAGCCGGAGATATTGATTTTGATGTGACAGCCGGAGCCGACGCAGGAAAATCCATTCCTGTGGATGTGATCAACAACGTGACCGGGGAACGTTCTTCCTTGAACCTGACGCTGGCTTATGACGGAGAGTTTGGATTTACAGCCACACTGACCGTCAACATGGAATCAAAGAATGCAGGACTGTATGCGAACCTGTTCTACTACAATGAACAGACCGGAGAACTGGAATTTATCAGTGCCGGACAGATTGATCCGGAGGGAAATGTGGAACTTGTATTTACCCATGCATCAGATTACACGATTGTTGTTGATACCAAGATTATGAGTGATAACGGTCAGGCAGACAACAAAGCTGATGAAACCATTCCTGCGCCTAAGACAGATGACAGCACTTCAAAATATACATGGAATAATACGATAATCATTATTATAGGTATCTGTATTATGCTGATTGTTATTGGAGCCATATTCTATGTAAGGAAAAAGAGTGGTTCTGAGGAAGAATAAGTATCTGACATAGTAATTGAATAAAAGTGGGAATGTGGGAGCGTACTGGCAAAGGGTGTAACAGTATAAACATGACAAGCGGTGTATGTCTTGATGAAGAGACGTATGCCGCTTATTTGCGTCAAAAATGATAAAAAATTCTTGTGAAAAATTTGTAGTTATTTGTAAGAATTTGTCGAGAAGTGCCATGTATATAATGTAGTGAGGTTTTAGCATGACCAAAGACGAAGAAATCAGAATGATAAATGAAAAACTGGATTTTTATGTAATGGAGGCAAGTGATGAGGAGTTCGATACCGAAGAGGTACGCAAACTTGTGAAGCGATTAGATGAATTGGATCCCATACCATTGCCGTGGAAATCGGATGAGGAAGCATTGAAAGACTTCTGGGATTATTGTGAAGAGAGACAGAGGGAAGAACGTATAATAGCAGAGATGAAAATTAAGGGCTGAGAAGTCAGTGCCTTTGGAAAAAGTATGTGGTAAAATATATATACGAGAAACGAAATGCTGCAAGAATTGCCAGACGTAGGTCAATTCATCCTAGCTATGGATACCTGGTTTGAAAAACTGATGGAGAAATAATCTAGGAAAATAGTTTAAAGTTTACATGTTATGAGCATGTATGAAGTTGGAACAAAATAAAAGAATTGTGCTATACTATTGTTCAAGAAAAAAATCATTGACATATTTCAATCTATTTAGGAGGATAAACGATCATGTGTACAGCAGCAATTTATAAAACAAAAGATTTTTACTTTGGACGAACCCTCGATTATGAATTCTCTTATGGTGATCAGATAGTAATTACACCACGTAATTATGCGTTTAATTTTCGCCATGTTGGCGATATGAAAAATCATTATGCAATTATTGGAATGGCTCATGTTGCAGAGGATTATCCTTTGTATTATGATGCTATGAATGAAAAAGGAGTGGCAATGGCAGGACTGAATTTTGTCGGAAATGCTGTTTATGCCGCGATTAAGCCAGATGTGGAAAATATTGCACAGTTTGAATTTATTCCGTGGATTTTAAGTCAGTGTTCTTCTTTAGTTGAAGTTCGCGAGCTTCTTGAACGAATTAATATTGTTAATACTCCTTTCAGCGAGCAATTACCATTAGCACAATTACACTGGATCATTTCTGATGAGAATGAGTCAATTACGGTAGAATCTATGTCAGATGGTTTGCATATTTATGACAATCCAGTAGGAGTGCTTACGAATAATCCGCCATTTCCACAGCAGATGTTTCAACTAAATAATTATATGTATTTATCTCCTAAACAGCCCAGAAATACTTTCTGCGAAAATTTGGCTCTTGATGCATATAGTAGAGGTATGGGAGGATTAGGTCTTCCGGGAGATCTTTCATCTTCCTCACGATTTGTACGTGTAGCTTTTACAAAGGTAAATGCAATTTCAGGTGAATCAGAGGAAGAAAGCGTTAGCCAATTCTTCCACATTCTCGGATCTGTGGATCAGCAACGAGGATGTTGCGAAGTAGCGGATGGAAAATATGAAATCACATTGTATACGTCGTGTTGTAATGTTACAAAAGGTATTTATTATTACAATACTTATGAAAACCATCAGATCAGTGCAGTAGATATGCATGTAGAAAATCTGGATAGTGATAAAATGATTTGTTATCCAGTAATTCAAGGAGAACGAATCAACTATCAAAATAAATAATGTTTTGAAATCAGGGATGAGGTAGAAAGGAAAGTTCCATGACAAAAGATGAAGTAAAAAAACTCAGGATGGACAGTCCGGAATCACTACAGTTTTTAAATAATGCTACAAAATTTTATAATTTAATGATGATGTATCGTTGTGCTATTCGGGAGATACAAACTAAACTTGAGGTTTTGGATGATGAATTTTCAGCTGAGAACAATCGAAATCCTATTTCTTTTATAAAAACAAGAATTAAGAAGCCCAATAGTATTTACGATAAACTGCAGAAGATGGGATATGAATTTACAACAGAAAATATACAGACATATCTCAATGATGTAGCAGGCGTTCGAATAGTTTGTGCGTTTATTGACGATATTTATATGATATCAGATTTAATTACCCAACAGGATGATATTAAAGTTATTGAAATAAAAGATTATATAAAAAATCCAAAATCGAATGGTTATCGAAGCTATCATATGATTGTTGAAATACCAGTATTTTTTGCTAAGGGTAAAACACCTATGCGTGTAGAATTACAGATTCGAACCAATGGTATGGATTTCTGGGCAACATTGGAACATCAACTTCGCTATAAAAAAGGAATTGAAGAAATGCCTGGCTATGATGAGATAAGTGAAGAATTACTTCACTCTGCAAAAGCTATCATTGAAGCAGATAATGAAATGCAGAGAATAAAAGACAAAATTGGTATGTTCTACGAAATTTAGGGAGAAAACTGAGCAAGTAGGAAGGTGGAATATATATGAAACAAGATACTTTAGAGGGCAAAGCAAAAACAA
>ERZ791815.986-NODE-986-length-20296-cov-92.352502_pt1 | contig 20296 bp, 18 predicted proteins | sample MGYA00510302_ERZ791815 | MGnify/ENA primary metagenome ERZ791815 (study PRJEB30046, sample SAMN00791995) | human gut metagenome | study: EMG produced TPA metagenomics assembly of the A metagenome-wide association study of gut microbiota in type 2... | reverse complement strand
GCTTGTTAGGGACTTGCACCCATTAGAATAAGCTCATGCCGAGCATACCAAAAAAGCCCCCGATGCATCTCGCACTAGGGGCTCAAGAGTTCATTTAATTTTTATGAAGTACAACCAACTTTTGGTTGCACATCGTTCAAACATACTGTAGAACTGGTTTATCTATCAAGAGACCAGCGTCTAAATCTCCTTTTATTTTGGCAATGCCTTGCCTTATTCTTTTCAAGCTCTTGGCCTGTGGCACCTTGATGCCAGCGGCATATTGCCTGAGCAATGATGCATTCATACCGATATACTTTGCAAAAGCGGAGATACTAATCGTAGTATTAACTATGTTTAAGCTTTCTGACCATCAGAAAACGGTTGCTTGTAAATCCGCTTTAATATTGCTCATGCAGGCGTTGAGTCGCTGATGTCCCCGGCACGGAATCGTGTCGGGGACTGAGTTGAGTTATCGAACATGTTAGCTATGCTAACTGCAATGCACTGATGCGATTGCTTATTTCCTTGACTGCCTGGTTAAAAATGCCTTTCTGCTCCTGGTTGAGCGTATAAATCTTTCCACGCACCTGATATCCGTTGAGACGCTGCAAAAGCCATGATGCGCTCTTATTGAAATAGGTCTTGGCAATATAAGAGATAGGAAGCAGTTTGTAATCCTCCGCATCTATCTGGCTTCGGAGAGCTTTCATTTCGCTCTCCAGGCGAGTTACATTCTCCTCCACGAATGGTTTTGCCACTTCAGCAACAGCATCCTTATCCATCTTTTCCAACTTAGCGATAATTTCTTTTTTTCGCTCTTCGCTCCTTGCATCGGTATTACCAGCAAGAGACTGATATTCCTCCAATAAAATCTTAATATTTTCCATATCAATAATATATTTTATAATCTCCTCCCAAAGGAGGGGAAGTGAAACTTTACTTTCTATTCTTCATCAGTCTTGAAAGGTCATCTAAGAGATAATCAAGTCTCTTTTCGATTTCCTTCTGTGAAAGACCGGTGAATTTCACGATTCGGAGAAAGTCTTCGATTTCCTTCTTCTTTCTCTCGATTTCATTTTCTAAATCTTCTTGCATAGCTTAAAAATCTAATTGATTAAACATGTTCCTTAACTCGATTGCAAAGATACATAATAATTTTGATATGTACAAATATCCCATAATAAATTTATTATGTATAACACATTTTTAACGTCTTGATACGGGAAATGAGCGGAAAAAAGCGTATCTTTGCAGGAAAGAAATGTTTCACCTATTTATATATATATAAGGTATGGAAAAGATAGCCGGTCATGAAGGGTCAAAGTCATGAAGGGTCATTATCATTTTCAAACCGGTGTATCGGTGGCTGAATCCTTGAAGAGGTCATCGGCTGATGGAATCTCATCTTCGTCAAACCACTTCTTCAACTTGTCCTGAGCCTTTGCTTTTACATCTTCTGAAACCTCACCCCAAACTTTCTTGAGCACAAACAGCAATACCGCCAGGTCATCGCCCAAACCGGCAATAGGTATGGCGTCTGGAATCACATCGAGCGGACTGATGAGATAACCCAAGGCTCCTACTATCAGAGCCTTGTCCTTCAGCGAAACCTTGTCGCTCTCTAACGTATAATAGAGAATGAGCGCTGTATAAACCATCTTGGCACCGGCACGTTTGGCAACATGCGAAATCTTCTCGACAAATGCACGCTGGGTGAACTTGTCCTTATAGTCCATAAAGTCTGGTAATGTCATACTACTTATAGTTTACAGTTTATAATTTATAGTTTACAGTTACGACCGCTTCTCGTAGAAGAGGACTGCCTTGATGAAGGTCTCCATCTTAGGCTCCTTATGATGGTTCACGCGATAGGCGATGATCATCTGGAGAAGTGCCTTGACAAAACACGCCAGCAGCAGACCGATGATGACGGCTATGACCGTGGCGAGCATCTTGCCGTTGTCGTAGACGGGTGACTTATCCGGGAAACAGGACAGCACCAGTACGGGGAGGACGGTGATGAAACCGCCGATGGTGAGCTGGCTGCGCTTGGAACCGCCCATGTCGAGTATCGCCTGCTTATCGAAAAGATAATCATCCAGCTCCATACGGGTAATGCCGTAGTTCTCAAACTTCGGGAAATCGGGCTCATTGCCATATTTCGCTATCTTGCCCGTTACCTTATGTTCGAAATCATCTAATATCTGCTTTTCCGGTTCTCTGAGTTTCATAATCTTGCTAGTTTTTAAAATCGTTTAAAATGAATGCATCTTATACCTTATTATATATAAAGGCTGCGATGCTGAAAAAAAGAAAGCAGTGCCCCTGTAAGCCGAGTTCTGTGTTCCTATATCAGATATGCTGTTATGCTGTGTTCATATCAGATATAAGAACGTCTGTCATTTATCTAGTCCCAAAGTCACCCTTGGGCTCAAGCACTCTACCCTCCACAGCAGCCCTAAGGCAATCGGACGAGCCGCCCTCAATCTGCGGTATACATGAGCTTACAGCTCCCAGATGGCACAGCCTGGCGATCACCCGCCAGCTGGTGGTCTCTTACACCACCTTCTCACCCTTACTCTCACCACCCCAGACTGGACAAACGGGATAAGTGAAAGCGGTTATTTTCTTCTACCGACACCTACTGTCACCAATAGCTTCTAGTTTCGGAAGTGGGATGCTCTATGCTGCCCGGACTTTCCTCTCGCACCTGAAAGATGCCAGCGACAGACCGGAGCACTGCTTTCGACATGCAAAAGTACAAAAAACTTTTGATACTATCGCACGATTCCTCTCTTTTTTATACATCATTAGTTATTCGCAAGGCTATTTTTCACTCTTTTCCCCGGTTAAACCGAGTTTTCGAGCCTCTACCTTTTAACAGATATTCAATGATTAGCAAAAGATAGTTTCGTATACAAAACTAAGATTTTTATGCTTACATTCAAATATTTGTGAATTTAGGGCATTTCTTGTTTAATAGCCGTTAAAGTGTTAATTTGAAATGTTAAAACGGAATAAATTTATGCTGAGAATGAAGCGTATCTCAAAAAATGACCCTATATTTGCAACCGGAAACAGAGCGATGCATGACAAGCTGACTTTTGGCATGATATTAGCTGCTGCAGTTCCAAGGAAAAGAAAAGTAAACAATAAAAAAATAAGAGACATGAAAAAATTAAGTAATTATGTTGTGGCTGTGCTCTGCGTTGGTTCGCTCGCATTTTCAGCCGGTGCTTTCATGAAAGTAAATGCTACACCTGCAGTTACCGCTGCGCCAGCAGGTCAGCCTGTAGACTTAACCTATGCTGCCGAGAAGGCGCTGCCTGCAGTAGTACATATTAAATACGTACAGAACTCGAAGGTGAAGACAGTAGATGTGCAGGACGACCCATTCGGAGGATTCTTCGACCCGTTCGGCTTCTTCGGCAACCCGGGACAGGGCAACGGAGGCACACGCAAGCAGAAGGTGCAGACTCCGAAGAGAGAGGCTACCGGTTCGGGCGTCATCATCAGTCAGGACGGTTACATCGTTACCAACAACCACGTGGTAGAAGGTGCTGACGAGCTGACCGTTACACTGAACGACAACCGTGAATTCTCCGCTCGCATCATCGGAACCGACAAGACTACCGACCTCGCCCTCATCAAGGTAGACGGCAAGAACCTGCCTACCCTGCCTATCGCCGACAGCGACAAGGTGAAGGTGGGTGAATGGGTTATCGCCGTGGGCAACCCATTCGGACTGAACAATACGGTTACAGCCGGCATTATCTCTGCCAAGGCACGTTCACTCGGTGCCAACGGTGTAGAGAGCTTCATCCAGACCGATGCTGCCATCAACGCAGGTAACTCGGGCGGTGCACTCGTCAACACCCAGGGCGAACTGGTAGGCATCAACGCCATGCTCTATTCACAGACCGGTTCTTACTCCGGCTACGGTTTCGCCATCCCTACCTCTATCATGAACAAGGTGGTAGACGACCTGAAGAAATACGGCAGCGTACAGCGCGTGATGCTGAGCATACAGGGAAGCGATGTGCTGAACTATATCAACGCCCAGAAGGAGAACGGCAAGGATGTGAACCTGGGAACCAACGAGGGTGTTTACATTGCCAAGGTTGATGAAGACGGCAACGGTGCTGAGGCAGGACTGAAGGAAGGTGACGTGATTACCAAGGTTGACGGCAAGAAGGTGACCAAGATGGCTGAGCTGCAGGAAATCCTGAACGGCAAGCGCCCTGGCGACAAGATGAGCATCACCTACCTGCGCAACAAGAAGGCAAGCACCAAGACCATCACACTGAAGAATGCCCAGGGTAATACTTCGGTTATCAAGAGTGCCGACCTCGATGTGCTCGGTGGCAGCTTCCGCCCTATTACTGAGAGCCAGAAGAACCAGCTCAACATCAAGTATGGTGTAGAGGTGATGAAGGTGAACAGCGGCGCCCTGAAGGATGGTGGCATTTCACGCGGATTCATCATCCAGCGCATCAACGACAATAACATCACATCGCTCGACGACCTGCAGAAGGCTGTGAAGAGTGCTTCTACCAGCAAGGACCCAGTGCTCTACATTCAGGGTATATGGCCAACAGGCAAGAAGGCTTACTTTGCTGTTCCGCTGCAGAAAGACTAAGGGTAAGAGTTCTAAGAGAAACGTCTCATGATTGAGTAGTGAAAAAGGCTTTTTTACTGCCAAAAAACTCAAGAAACAGACAAAAATCAATAAAATAGTAGGTATTTCTGAAAAATATCTACTATTTTTTTTGGTATTTAAACAAAAAAGTGTATTTTTGCAACTACTTAAAATTTGATGCCAGCATGAGACAATTAAAAATTACTCAGTCAATTACGAATCGCGCAAGCGCATCGTTGGAAAAATATCTTCAAGATATTGCTCATGAGGAGCTGCTCTCTACAGATGAAGAGGTGGAGCTCGCTCAGCGTATAAGAAAAGGTGACCGTAGGGCATTGGAGAGATTAACAAAAGCTAATCTCCGTTTCGTGGTGTCTGTTGCAAAACAATACCAGAACCAGGGGCTCAGCTTGCCTGATCTTATCAACGAAGGAAATGTGGGGCTTATCAAAGCCGCACAGAAGTTTGATGAAACCCGAGGCTTTAAGTTCATCTCTTACGCCGTATGGTGGATTCGCCAGAGCATTCTGCAGGCCATAGCCGAGCAGAGCAGACTTGTGCGCCTTCCGCTCAACCAGGTGGGAAGCGTTAACAAGATTAACAGAGAGATGAGTAAGTTCGAACAGGAATTTGAACGCAAACCGAGTGTAGACGAAATAGCTGACCGCATAGACTTGCCGGAAGACAAGATAGAGGACGCCATGAAGGCTACATCGACAAGTCGCCACCTGAGCGTGGATGCTCCTTTTTCTGACGATGAAGATGGCAGCATGCTCGACCTGATGGCCAATTCGGATGATCCGACCGACAATGAACTGCTGACAGAGTCGCTGAGAGCAGAAATAGAAAGACTGCTCAAGACGCTGCCGGACAAAGACCAGAAAATCATTGCTGCCTTCTATGGCATAGGAACACCGGAACTGACGCTCGAAGAAATCGGAACCAAGTATCATCTCACCAGGGAAAGAGTACGCCAGATCAAGGAAAAAACGATAAGGCGACTCCGGAACAAAACGACAGATAAACTGCTGAAGTCCTATCTGGGATAAGGAAAGATCCTGCATGACTGATGGGGCAGACAGCACAAAACAAAATAAGACAGAAAAAGAAATGAAAATTACAAAAATTGCATTAGCATCTATTGCATTAGCATGTTTCAGCTCGCTCTCTGCATCAGCCAAGAACGAAGTTAAGACTGCATACATCTTTGGATTTGCCTCGTCGTTTAATGACTCTACAGTCTATTTCACAGACGTTCAGAAGGTTGATTCTGCCTATTTCACCCGCAAGAACAAGTTTCTGGTAAGCCGCGAGAACTATTCATACCAGTTGCGCGACTATCTGGAGCAGAAAGGTGCCGGCAACCGCACGTGTATCGTGATGTTTGACTTCAACCAGAAGAAGGCTGAAAAGAAATGGAACAAGCTCTATGCAAGATACATTCAGAAGCCAAAGGCTAAGAAGGCAAAGAACGGACAGCAGATGAACGATGCGCCTAGCCCTTATCAGGTGAAGACCATCAACTCTACAGATTTTCATTTTTCATCTGTTCAGCCAAACGATGAAGAGGTTGAAGAGGTAAAAGTGAAGAAGGCTAAAAAAGCCAAGAAAGAAAAGCGCAGAAAAGGCGCTAAAAATGAATAAGAAATCAAACGATCCTTACTTCGCAAAGTAATGAGGATAACATTAAATTAAGAAGCCATCCCCGTTTTCTGCCGGGAATGGCTTCACTTTTTTATATCATATCATTTTCTACTTCAAATTCTGCTTGAACCAGTTTGCTATCTGGCGAAGCAGATGGTTGCGGGTATTGCCACCCGAAATGCCATGATTGCGGTTCGTGTACCACAGGGTCTTGAAGTCCTTGTCTGCCTGAACCAACGCCTCAGTATATTCGAAGGTATTCTGCGGATGCACATTGTCATCTGCCAATCCGTGACAGATAAGCAACGCACCATGCTGCTGCTTTACACGCTCGATAGGGTTCACCTTGTAACCCTCTTCGTTCTCCTTAGGAGTGCGCATGTAGCGCTCAGTATAAACCGAATCATAGAAGCGGTAGCAGGTAGGAGGAGCCACAGCCACACCTGCCTTGAACACAGGACGGCCCTCGCTCATACTCATCAGCGTATTGAAACCACCATAGCTCCAGCCCCAAATGCCGATATTATCCTTGTCTACATAAGGCAGAGAACCCATGTAGAGAGCGGTCTCAACCTGATCTTTCGACTCTAAATCGCCCAGACGGAGATAGGTAGACTTCTCAAACTCAGCTCCTCTACCGCCTGTTCCACGACCATCTACGCAGGCAATGATGAATCCTTCCTGAGCAAGATAATAATCGAAAGCACCGCCATTGCCCATACTGCCCGTGCTCCATGAATCGAGCACCTGCTGGTTGCCCGGACCGGAATACTGGAAGAGGATGACAGGATACTTCTTGCTGGCGTCAAAATCTACAGGCTTCACCATCCAGCCGTCCAGTTTCACACCTTCGGAAGTGGTGAAAGAGAAAGTCTCGCGCTTGCCCCAATTATACTTCCGGGTCTTTTCGAGCAGCTGCTTGTTGTCTTCCAATGTCTTGATGAGCTTGCCCTTGTTGCTGCGTACGGTGAAGACATAAGGATGGCTGTAGCTGCTCCAGGTATTGACGAAATAGCGGTAATCGCCCGAGAAGTAAGCCGAGTTGGAACCAGCCGCATCGGTAAGGCGCTCCACCTTTCCGTTCTTATGAGCCACGTAAACCTGGCGGTCGTGCGCATTGAGCTTGGCAGCCTGGAAATAAACATCACCCGTCTTCTCATCCATTCCGTAGATAGAGGTAACATCATAGTTGCCCTTCTCTACCTGGCGCAGGAGCTTGCCGCTCATATCATAGAGATAGAGATGCATGAAGCCGTCGCGGTCGCTAGGCAGCAGGATGTTCTTCTTGCCCACGATGCTGTTTTCAATCACCTCTTCCTTTACAAACTTAGGCACACTCTCCTTGATGAGCATTCTGCTCTTGCCGGTGAAAGGATTGACTGCATAGAGGCGCATGTCGTCCTGATGGCGGTTCATCGTATAGACAATCAGACTGTTGGCGTCTGGCGATGTCTTGATGCGTGGATAATAGCCGTCGGAATCTACAGGCACATCGAGCGCCACGGTCTTGCCGTTCTTCATATCATAGCTCCAGAGGCTCACCTTAGAGTTGTCCTGTCCAGCCTTAGGATATTTATAGGAATACTCTCCCGGATAGTCGTGATACTCGCTATGGGTAGGATGAGAACCTTCGAACATCTGCAGAGAATAAGTCTTTACGTGCGATTCATCGAAGCGTATCCAGCCGATGGCAGTTCCATCCGCATTCCATGCAAAGGCGCGGTTGAAGCTGAACTCCTCTTCGTAAACCCAATCAGGAATACCATTGATTACCTCGTTGAACTTACCGTCGCGGGTAATCTGGGTTTCCTTATCTCCATCGGTAACAAAGAGATTATTATCTTTTACAAAGGCGATATGGCGTGAATCAGGCGACCAGGTAGCCACCTGCTGGTTAACGCCCTGGGAAAGTTTCTTCAAACTCTTCTTGGCAATATCGTATACGAAATACTCTGCCTTGAACGAGCGGCGGTAGATAGCCTCGCGATGGGTCATGATAAGCAATTTCTTGCCATCAGGACTGATTACATAACCCTCAATCTGTTCGAAGGGAGCCTTGACTGCGTTCACATCGAAGAGGATGCTCATCTGCTTACCCGTCTTGAACGAATAACTGATAACCTGCTTGCCATCATTGCTGATAGAAGCGTACAAATCGGTGCCATCAATAGGGTTAATACCGGTAACATAAGAGGCAGCAAACTCGCCGGAGGTAATGGCCTTCAGGTCGAGTTTATCTGCAGCTTGCATTGCTGAAACCATCATGACAGTTGCAATAAAAACTGGAAATCTTTTCATGTGTTAATCTTTATGTAATGCCTCAATAGGCGAATAATCTTCGTCCTTGAGCAGTTGTTCTACTGTTACTTTAGGGTTGCGCTTTACATAAGCGCAGATTGTCTTCACATACTTGGTCTTGAAAATCTCCTTGCCCATCGCCTTGTTGACAGCCCACATAATCTTGCCCATGTGCAGATCGCGGTCGAGCTGCGGACGGGTGTCGAACTGATCCATCGGATAGATGCTCAGCAGATAGAAGGTAAGGCAATCAGGCACAATATACTGGCGCGACATGGTGCTGCGCTGCTGTGGTGTATAGAATTTCTTGTAGAGCGGATAGTTTTCGCCCATGTATTTATCGAGCGAAATTCCTACTGAGTGCTGTCCTACTACGATGCTCTGGTCGAGAGCACCAATCTGGGCATAGAAACAAGGCTGCTGGAGCTCCGGAATCCAACTGTTCAGACGTGAGAAGGCAGATTTCAGCTGCTCGTTGATGTCTTCCATATTGGCAAATTCTGCCTCAGCATCGGCAATAAGTGACTGCAGGGTAGAATCCTGATAGAACATGAGGAAACGGTTGCTGATATTGGCATCGGTAATGGTGCCAAGCTGGAGCATTTTCTCTATCAGCGTACGGGTTTCTATCGGATAATCGGTGTTCATCTGCTGCAGGGCTGAGAAATCACCGGTAGTAAGATATCTGCTTTCCAATCGGTCGTAACGCTGTACTGACAGGGGCACAGCCTCTCCTTCCTCGTTCGGCTTGAACTTAAACTCGCAGGCCGAACTGAGAAGCACGATTGCTAATATGACTATATAATTAAAAAACCTTTTCACGATAATTTACAAATCTTCGAGTTACGTCTGCAAAAATACTAAAAATTATTTAAATTACCAAGCTTTTTTGCTAAAAAATCATACGTATTCGCAAAAAAAATGGGTTTTTCTCTTAAAATTGTTTGCAAAATAGCCAGCAATGAGCAAAACGTAAGGCTTTTTTGCTCATTGCTGGCTATTTGCGCATTTTTTCTGCTTATCGGATGATAAAAGAAACTGCTTATCGGATGATGACAGAAACTGAAACCTGAACCGGCTCTTCTATCTGCTTCTTCCAGGCTTTCAACCACTCATACCACTCCTTCTCGCCCTTGAAACCATAGGTTTCGTTGGCACTGGTATAAGCAAGCTTATAACTGAGCTGGCTGCCTGCAGGTTTCACTACCTGAGTATAGCAATCCTTATTGGCTGGCTGCTGACTTACCAGGGCTGACTGTGGCACATAAATACCCAAGCCTACGGTCTCCAGCTTGTGCTTTCCATCGTCCTTGCCTGTTGGCCAGTCGCTGCCGTAACAGCCTCGCAAACCCTTGCCATCAGCAAATTCGCTGGAACCCTTTACGTTGATGAGTCCTGTAGCAAACTGATAATCAGAAACATCCTTGTTGAAGAATACATCTACATCGAAATCGCGATGACCGGCATAGATGGTGTAACGGATGGTGGCATTGACAGGCTGCAAGCCCGGAGCCGGAACCCAACCCTTATCCACTACCTCGACGATGGCACGGAGCGGACCTTCTGAAATGACGCGCTGCTCCTGGTATTTCACGTTGTTGAACAGCACCTGGTCTTTACCGTCCCAGCCACGGAGCGCACCCAGTCCGTAGGTATTGCCTACCCAGAGGCAATCATCGCCCGAACCAGCCTGAATCTGCTCTTCTGAAGGATAGAACTGCGTATCCTGAACCACCAGTCCCTTGTTGATTTTGCCATAAAGGTCGATGGTCTGACGATGGTCGAAATAAACACGCATGGCAATCAGTTCACTTTCGAAGCAGATGCCATGAGAATGGACGTAGTGATAAGGATCCTTGGTCTTCTTATCAAACGAGATGCTGCGCAGATAAATATCCTGCCTGTTCTTAGCCAGCTTCCTGTTTTTGCTTGGCAGACAGAGTTCGGCAAAGGTACGAGCCGGATACTGTGCCTGCTCGCCCTCACGATAGAGTTGCACCTGATAGGTCTTGGTTTCTTTCTTGCCCAAATCGGCAAGGAAACAGAGTTCATCGTTGGTACAATCGCGGTTGGTGTCATCGAGCTGTGAAGGAATCTCCTTACCGTCAATGGTTACTACAGCGCGCTGAATGTCGCCGATAGCTCCCAACTTGCTGAGATCTACCACCACCGGAGCATCGGTTCTTGCCACCTTGGAAGGATTGGAAACCGACACCTGGAAATTAGCCTGCGCCTGGGCTGACAGAACCATCAGCGAAACCAGCGCCATCATCATTTGTTTTTTCATCATAGATTTTATTTTTAAGTTTGTTTATGAATAGTCTACAACTGCGAGAAGAGTTTCTTGCCCTTGGCGTAATATTGCCAGATGATAGAGAGATTGTAAACCTGCGGAATCTCCTCCTTCACCCTACCCGCCTGTATCTTTCTGCGATCTTCGTCAAACTCATGTTTCCATGCCTTGAAAGCCCTGCGCGCCTTGAAGATGGCCTTGAAGTCACCCCAGTTGCGATTCAGAACCAATGTCTCGAAAGCAGCAAGGTAATCCAGAAATCTGCGCATACGCATTACATGTGTCAACTCCGTATCACTCAGATTCTTATAAAGCATGGTTAAATTATTTCTGAAATTCAGATAAGTCTTCATCGGATTGCTTTTCGGCAGGGTTCCACCACCCACATGATAAACCTCACTCTCAGGAATGCAGTAGATTTTTCTGCCCATCAGACGCAAGCGCCAGCAAAGATCTATCTCTTCATTATGAGCAAAGAAACGGCCGTCTAAACCTCCGGCAGTCCAATAATCCTTTGAGCGGATCATCATACAGGCACCCGTAGCCCACAAGATTTCCTGCTGGTAATCATACTGCCCGTTATCGCGCTCTACCGTATCAAAGATGCGGCCGCGACAGAACGGATAGCCGTATTTGTCGAGGAATCCGCCGCAAGCGCCAGCATACTCAAAGCTGTCCTTATCGTATTCCGCAAGCAGCTTAGGCTGGCAGGCAGCCACCTGCTGATGCGAATCCATAAACTCGATGAGCGGTGTAAGCCAATGATGCGAAACCTCCACATCGCTATTCAGGAGCACGTAATATTCTGCATCAATCTGCTTCAAGGCACGGTTATAGCCTTCTGCAAAGCCGAAATTCTGCTCCAGCACGATGGTCTTCACCTGAGGAAACTGAGTCTCCAAAAGGTGCATCGAACCATCAGAAGAAGAATTGTCTGCCACCCAGATTTCAGCATCCTGACGGGAATATTCGATGACATTCGGAAGATACTTTGCCAGCATCTTCTGACCATTCCAGTTTAATATAACGATTGCTACTTTTGCCATATTTATTGTAAACTCTTTAATCTGTTATTCAGGAGATTGGTAAACTCATAGTTTTTGAGTCCCCATTTGGGAGCAACCAGCAGTTCTTTGGGCGACTGACTGACGAAGCGCTCCAGCACCAAATCCTTTCTGAGCAGACGGATGTATTTCACGATGACATCAATATATTCCTCTACCGTGTAAACATGGAAGGGATGCTCAGCATATTCCTGTGCCAACCGGGTGCCCCTGATAATCTGCATCTGATGAATCTTGAGAATATCAAGCGGCAAGGAAGAGATGAGAGGAGCCTGGCGCAGACTTTCTTCCGCATCTTCTCCCGGCAAACCGATAATAATGTGGCCGCCCGTAAGGATTCCCCTGGCATGAGTACGCTCTACGGCACTACGGCAACAGGCAAAATCATGTCCACGGTTGATGCGTTTCAAGGTTTCATCATTGGCACTCTCAATGCCATATTCCACCAGCACGAAGGTTCGGCGGTTCAGTTCTTCCAGATAATCGAGCAATTCATCGCTCACACAATCCGGACGGGTTCCGATAACGATTCCTACCACATCTTCCACCTCAAGAGCCTCTTCATACATCTGCCTCAGTTGCTCCACCCTGGCGTATGTATTGGTATAAGCCTGGAAATAAGCCAGATATTTCATATCAGGATACTTCCTGCTGAAGAAAGCCTTTCCCTCCTCCAGCTGTTCAGTAATCGACTTTTTCCGGTCGCAATAGCTCGGATTGAAGGTGCGGTTGTCGCAATACGTACATCCGCCACTCGAAATCCTCCCATCTCTGTTAGGACAGGAGAATCCCGCGTCTATCGAAATCTTCTGAACACGGAAATCAGGAAACTGCTTCCGGATCCATGTTCCAAAATCGTTGTAATACATTGGACTTTGAACTTTGAGCTTTGAACTTTGAGCTTTGAGCTTTGAACTTTGAGCTTTATGATTAGCCCTTTTTACTATAAACTATTAACTATTAACTATCAACTATCAACTAAAGAAGCTCTGCCTTCAGCGCCGTCTTATCGTGATTGAAATCACCCAGGCGAACCTTGATAAGCTGGTTGTCGTATTCTTCCTTGGCGAGAGCCGGTGAAAGTTCTACGCGGATATAGTTCTTGGTGAATCCATGCATTGCCTTGCCTCTTGGCGCCTTTTCGAAGAGAACCTCAGCCTCTGTACCGATGTATTGAGCATAGAATTCCTGCGTCTTCTGATCGCTCAACTCCAACAGTCGCTTTGAGCGCTTCTTCTTCTCCTTCTCGTCAACCACATACGGAATCTTCAAGGCAGCCGTACCCGGACGCTCAGAATAAGGGAAGACGTGAAGCTGGGTAACAGGCAGACTCTTCAGGAACTCATAGCATTCTTCAAAACACTCCGGAGTTTCGCCGCGACAGCCCACCATCACATCGACACCGATAAACGCATCAGGCATTTTCTCCTTGATAAGATTCACCTTGTGGGCGAAGAGCGCCTTGTCGTAACGGCGGTGCATCAGCTTGAGCACCTCATCGCTTCCGCTCTGCAGAGGAATATGGAAATGAGGCATAAAGGCACGGCTCTGGGCACAATACTCTATGAGATCATCATCACAGAGATCAGGCTCCAGACTCGAGATGCGGTAACGCTTGATTCCTTCTACCTGATCCATCGCCTTGACAAGGTCGATGAATCGCTCGTGGGTAGTCTGACCGAAATCGCCGATATTCACACCGGTAATGACGATTTCCTTACCGCCTTCAGCAGCCGCCTGCTCACATTGAGCCACAAGCGACTGGATGCTCGGGTTGCGCGAATTGCCTCGGGCAAAAGGAATGGTGCAATAGGTGCAATAATAATTGCAGCCGTCCTGCACCTTCAGGAAATAACGGGTACGGTTGCCACGCGAGCAAGAAGGCTGGAAGGTCTTGATTTCCTTCGTCTTCACGCTATAATGCTGATGAAGAGCCGCAGCATCGCCGTTCTGAGAACTTTCCGTATCGACGTTCTGAGAACTTTCTGCATCGACATTCTGAGAAATCTGAGCAGCCAATCCGTTTTCCTGAGCAAACTTCTGCGCCCATGCATCGCTGAGATATTGAATCAAGTGCGCCTTCTCGTTAGCACCCAACACGAGGTCTACACCCTCTATCTTGCTGACATTCTCAGATTCGAGCTGCGCATAACAGCCCGTCACGATAACGAATGCGCCCGGATTGTTTCTCACCATCCGGTGGATAGCCTGACGGCATTTATGATCGGCAACTTCTGTTACCGAGCAGGTGTTAATCAGACAAATATCAGCTTTCTCCCCCTTTTTAGCAGTAATGACGCCCATATCTTCGAGCATTTTGCCAAAAGTGGAAGTTTCAGAGAAGTTGAGTTTGCAGCCTAGCGTATAGTAAGCTGCCTTTTTACCTTGGAAGGCACTTGAATCTATCATAAATTATCTTTTCTAAAATTCTAAAAGGTAACCTAAAAAAAATGAAACATAGTCTCTATAAAACGAAAAAGCCGCTAGACCGAAGTCCAGCGGTTGTTTCTCTCATTTTTTCGTTCGCAAGTAATTTCAAATTACTTAGCAGAATCAGCAGCAGCTGTATCAGCAGCAGCAGTGTCAGCAGCAGTTGTATCTACCTGAGCTGTGTCAGAATCAGCAGAAGCTGTGTTCTGAGCTGTTTTGTTACCACATGATGCGAAAGAGATAGCTGCGATAGCTACGAACATAAAAACTAATTTCTTCATTTTCTTTGCTTTTTTAAAATCTGTAAAACAATCATTTGTTCTTTTGAACGATGCAAAGGTAAGCATTTTTTTGATACGTTGTTCTTTTTTTTGCGATTTTTTTTTAGGTGATTTTGTAACAAAATTACAAATCGCTATAAATCAGTCACTTACAAAGTGCTAACAAAGGTTAAAGTTTTTAATGTGCTCGGAAACAGCCTAATTTTAACACTTTTCGGTGTTTTTTAGCGTAATAAGGGTGCGCGCCAACACCTCTTCAGAGCAGTACTATATACATATAATAAGGTACGCGCGCGAGGGAAAGAACAGAAGATTTTCCCAAGAAATCGTCCCCAAAAACTTTGATTGCCGGGAATTTTTTCGTAACTTTGCACTCAAAACAAAGAAACAAACAGACAGAAAATGATACAGCTAAAAGAAAATCAGGGCATTCCCCGCAGCATTCTCCTGATGATGGCTATCGTCGCAGGACTCACCGTAGCCAACTGCTACTACAATCAGCCGCTTCTCGAACTCATCCGCCACGACCTGGATATTACCGAGCAGAAGGCTAACCTCATCACCGTCATTACCCAGATAGGTTATGCGCTGGGCTTATTCTTCCTCATTCCCTTGGGCGACATGCTTTCGCGCAAGAAACTCATCCTTGTCAATATGACCATTGCTGCATTGATGGCTATCGTGATGGCTGCAGCGCAAAACGTATGGATGCTCTGGGGAGCTTCACTGCTGATTGGCGCCTGTTCGGTGATTCCGCAGTTCTTCATTCCGATAGCCGGACAGTTTTCGGAACCCAAGAACAAGAGCAGGAATATGGGCATTGTACTCTCCGGACTGCTGACGGGCATTCTTGCCTCACGAGTAATCAGCGGTTACATCGGCGAATGGCTGGGATGGCGGGAGATGTTTATCATAGCTGCTTTCGTGATGGTGGTTTGCATGGGAATCATGCTGCTGATGATGCCTGAAATGAAGCGCAACTATGTAGGAACCTACAGAGGGCTGATGACCACAATAGCAGAAATTTTCTTTTTCCATTCTTCTATCCGCATCTATTCCACCCGTGCAGCCTTCGGGTTCGGCAGTATGATGGCAATATGGTCTTGTCTGGCTTTCCATCTGGCGCAGCCACCTTTCAGCGCAGGAAGTGATATGGTAGGAATGCTCGGACTTTGCGGAATCATGGGAGCCGTTGCTGCCAGTGGTGTGGGAAAACTGATTCCTAGGTTTGGCATTCGAAAATTCAATCTGTTCGGAGCAGGAATGCAGATCATCGCCTGGGCAATAGCCTTGGTTTTCGGCGACACTTACGCCGGACTCATCGCAGCCATCATTCTGGTTGACATCGGTCTGCAATGTCAGCAGCTCAGTAATCAGAGTGGTTGTCTGCAGGAGGTTCCGCAGGCAGCCAACCGCGCCAACACCATCTTCATGACCAGCTATTTCATCGGTGGTTCGCTAGGCACTTTCTGTGCCGGTTACATCTGGACGCAAGCCGACTGGCTCGGTGTCTGCATCGTAGGAATCGCCTTCGCCATGATTTCCCTGCTTATCACGCTAAACTGCAAGAAATAAACATCTACATCTTTTCATCACCATACATTTCCGTCCACCAGGAAGCATCATCCTGCAACCACTTGGCAAACCAGGCAAAGATGGTGTTCTGCCATTTCAGTCGCTTCTCGTAGTCGATGATGTGATGATCCTGACCATCTACCAGAACCATCGCCGTAGGACGGCCAAGGAGTTTCAGCGCCGTATAGAGCTGGATACTCTCGCCCACAGGCACATTATTATCTGCCGTACCGTGGACAAACAGCAGCGGAGTATGAATCTTGTCGGCATTATAGAGCGGACTCTGATCTACAAAGAGATGCTTGTTGGTCCAAGGATATTCGTTCGCCATAGAAACTTCGCTGTAGCTGTAGCCCCAATAGCCCTCACCCCAATAGCTGGTGTGGTCGCTGATGCCTGCATGCGAGATGGCGGCTGCAAAGAGGTCGGTCTTGGTCTGAAGATACTGAGTCATGAATCCGCCGTAGCTTGCGCCGATGCAGCCAATCTTCTTGCGGTTTACGAAAGCATGCTCATCGCAGAAAGCCTGGGTGCTGGAGATGATGTCTTCAGCCACTCCCTCGCCTGCCGTATCTACATGGCGGGCAGAGAATTTCTGACCGAATCCGGTGGCTCCACTAGGATTCACAACCAGCACTACATAGCCCATTGCCGCATAAACATGATGAGGATAACGGCTCTGGAACATGCGGCTCGTAGGACTGCATCCGCCATAATAATTCACTATCATCGGATACTTCTTGGCAGCATCAAAATGAGGTGGCAGATAGTAACGGCAGCAGAGTGTATCGCCCTTTGAATTGACGAAATTCCAAGCCTTGCATTCGCCCAGTTCAACATCCTTCAGTTCGCGCGCACTTAAATCGTCAACCAATTGCGATTTCAGCGCCTTCATATTCATCTTATAGAGTCGGTCGGCATTGGATGCACTCTGACCGGAGAAAGCCATTTCTGCTGCAGAAGATGCAAGCGAGAAACTCTTGATGTACTCTTCAGGAGTCTTGAGAAGCGTAAACTTACCCGATTTCGGATTGAGCTGGAAGAGATGCACGCAGTCTTTATCTTCGGCTGTAAAATAGATGTTTCCATCTGCCTTACTCCAATTCACACTCTGCACGTTCGGATTGAAATCCTTGGTCAGCGGACGAACCTTCTTATCCGACAAGGTCATCAGATAGAGCTGGGTGTCGATCATGCTAGGTGTCTGTCCTTCTTCCACATTCTTTCCAATGCCGTTGAAAGCTTCAGGCGAAGCACTCACGAGAATGCTCTTCCCATCAGGTGAGAACTGGGCGCTGTTCAGAAATTCGCCCTTTTCTATCAGGGTTTCTACCTTTGGCGTTGTGGCTCCAGAAGCATTCATACTGCCCAAATCCAGGCGGTAGAATGATGTCAGGGTTGTAGGACGCTTGGTGAGTCGCTCCTCTCCCTTTCCTATCAGCAGATAACGCGAATCGGCAGAAATATCCATCAGATAGATGTTGTGGTAACCGAAGGTAAGCGGCTGGAGAATGCCCGATGCAAGGTCGTATTTAGCCAAATTGCTGCGTTCGCGCCAACCAGGCTGTCTGTCTTCCGGTTCTTTTACATCATATACTTGCGGATCCTTTTTTCTGCCTTCAGTAGTGAGCGTATAGATAAGCGTTTTTTCATCGGGTGTAAACTGGAACCAGCCTTCAGGAAGATTGCTTGCCAGCACTTCGCGCTCCATCGCAGCGGATTGATGGTGATGAGCTGCAATGTGCCATCCTGCTTTTCTTCTCCGGCAATACTGCTGTCGCTCGCCTTCTGGGTGAAATACAGTTTATTGCTTGAAGGCATCCATTTTACGTTCTCCTCAAATGTAGCCATCACTCTGTTAGTCTGAGAGTTGCGTAATTCGCTAATGCTATGGTTATTACCTTTTCTATCTACCCAGGTTTTCCGAACAACGATAAACTTTCCGTTTGGTGAGATAGAAACACTCGGATAGTTGGGCGCACAAATCACATCATAGATGTTATAGGCACGCTTGGCTGCCGCATCGCCTACAGAAAGCGGAGCACCGTTGGCTGCAGTTACGGTCAACTTGATAGATTTCTTATCAGAAGATGCATTCTTCCAGGTAAGATATTTGATGACAACCGTATGCTGCGAAGGAGTCAGGATGGTTTCAGCCTTATCGCCGTTCACCTCTACCTGTTCGCCGTCTACAAACAGGCGGTATTGCTCCAATCCTTCTACCGCGATGGTTGCTTTGGTGCGCTGGGTGTTAGAAACGCAGAAAGAAGTCAGATGGAGCGCATCCTGCTTGTCGGCAAGGAGTTGGGCTGCACTCACCTCCTTACCCTTATTTAATAAGGTGAAAGACAGCGGCGAATCGAGCAGCAGCTTAAGGTCGAACGCTTCGCCCTTGATGTTCACACTATCAGCCATCCAAGGCTGTGCTACGGCATAGGGGCCTGCATATTTCAGCGTTTTCACCTCTATGGTTTCGGCACTGGCAGAGATTGAAGCCATCAGGGCAGCTGCCAGCAATCCGCTTTTCGTTGTTTTCAGAATCAGTTTATTCATAAATATCCTTATTTTGATTTTGGTGCGAAATTACAAATAAAATTCGAGATAAACGAATATTTCTGTTACAATTTGCTTGTTTTGCTGCATTTTTGCCATACAAATGTTATCTTTAAGTTAATCGGATGAGCCAGTAGGTTATTGTTGGGTTAACCCCCTCTCCAACGAGTTGCAATGCATAAAAAGCATTCGCAACTCGTTTTTTTTTATGCGATTTATTGTCTATTCAATTTCTTTTTTGTACTTTTGCACGCAAAAACATCACATAAAATAACAGAATAATGAAGAAACAGACTCAAGCTATTCATTTGGAATATGAGCGCCGCGATGCATACGACTCGCTGAGCGTGCCAGTATATAACACCCTTGCCTACGAATTCGACAATGCTGCCGTCATGGCTGAAGCATTCACCGACAAGATCAAGGCTCCAGATTATTCGCGCGTAGAGAACCCTACGGTGACCAACCTGGAGCGCCGTGTGGCAGCCCTTACCGATGCTGCTCATGCCACCGCCTTCAACTCAGGAATGGCGGCCATCAGCAACACCCTCATGGCGCTGGCAGCACAAGGCAAAAATATTGTTACATCCAAGCATCTCTTCGGCAATACTTATGCCCTGCTCGTAGCCACTCTGCGCCGTTTTGGTGTAAAGGTGCGTTTGCGCGATTTGACCAATATCGAAGCCGTGCGCGAAGCCATTGATGATGACACCTGCTGCGTATTTCTCGAAATCCTGACCAACCCACAGCTGGAGGTTGCTGACCTGAAAGCCATCTCGGAAGTAGCACATGAAAAAAATGTACCTTTGGTGGTGGATTCTACCATGATTCCTTTCACACAATTCTCGGCTAAGAGCCTGGGAGTAGATATTGAGGTGGTTTCCAGCTCTAAATATGTAAGCGGCGGTGCTACTTCGCTCGGCGGTCTGGTTATCGACTATGGTACTCCTTACAACGGCGATTTCGCCAAGCGTCTCTATGGAGAAATGCTCTTCAATTTCGGAGCCTATATGACTCCACAGGTGGCTTATATGCAAACCATCGGACTTGAAACGCTCGATGCTCGCTATCGTGTGCAGAGCAGCAATGCCTTGGAGCTTGCCAAGAAGCTGCGCTCTCTGCCTCAGATAAAATATGTAAACTATGTTGGTCTGGAGGATAATCCTTATCACGAGTTGGCGCAGCGCCAGTTTGGAAAAACTGCGGGAGCCATGATCTGTATCGACCTGGAGAGCAAGGAAGCCTGCTTCAGTTTTCTGAACAATCTGAAGCTCATCCATCGCGCCACCAACCTCTTCGACAACCGTTCGCTCGCCATCCATCCGGCAAGCACCATCTTCGGAGCATTCTCTGAGAGCATGCGCAAGTCGATGGACGTGAAAGACACCACTATCCGATTGAGCATCGGCTTGGAAGATGTGGATGATCTCTTCGAAGACATCAAGCAGGCGGTTGATAGTTTATAATTGACAGTTTATAGTTAACCTCAAATCCGCAACCTATAGGGTTTAGTGGGATTTTGCTTGCAAAGCGACAA
>ERZ791815.918-NODE-918-length-21736-cov-114.893363_pt1 | contig 21736 bp, 20 predicted proteins | sample MGYA00510302_ERZ791815 | MGnify/ENA primary metagenome ERZ791815 (study PRJEB30046, sample SAMN00791995) | human gut metagenome | study: EMG produced TPA metagenomics assembly of the A metagenome-wide association study of gut microbiota in type 2... | reverse complement strand
AAGGTAAGAACTTTTACGATAAAGGGCAAGGTATAAACGCGGAGCCGCTTACAAATAATTCTGTAACTTTGTCCTTGGTAATCTCCATAATGATATCTTTTTATGTTTGTAACTAATTGGATTTCAACTACAAAGATACAAAAAATATCGGAGATTACCAACTTTTTTAGACACTATTTCTTATCCCGAACTGAGGTAATGAATCCATTTGAAAGTGAGTTCATGCAAACTCATCATAAGAATGGAGACAAAACAGACAACCGGGATAGTTACTTGGAGTGCCTATGTATAAAATGTCACTCAGAAGTTGACGATACACATAGACGAAATTTCAACACCCTTGCCTATCAAGGGTTAATAAAGGAATTTCTTTATCAATATGGTACAGAGCGTTTTAAGGGAAAGAGTGGAGAACTTTTTTAGTTCCCCACTCTTTTGTAACTTAGCCATATTATAGCAGTGGGCAAAACTTGAAGACTAAGAGGTCGTAAGTCTTGCTCGCAAGCTTTCCATGACGAAGTGGGATACTACAAGTTTTTAGCTTATGAGTAGTTCAAATCAACCAATCTTCTCACAATCGAAATATTGACGATAGCATGGTACCGATTACACCGCTACGCATGGTACCGATACAGCGCTATCGTCAACATATAGGTCTTTAGACTGGTGTTGAATATCTAAATCATCATGAGTCCAACATTTTTTTGTCTAACTCATAGGTTATATATGAGAACTTTTCCTTTGCTTGTTTAGGAGAAGCTATTATTGGCAATGACCATACCCCTTCAACATTATCAAACCCCAAATCTTTCAGAGCACTCGGTCTTACAGATGGCTTATTAGGAGCCCTATCCAACCATGCTATTATTCTATATCCATCATTTTCGATATTCATATCTAGTGTTATATTGTACATTGAACTTTTGGCATAAAATACAGAAACATTACCGTCTGACCAGATGCGAAATCCACCCCAAGAGTCCATTTTTACTAGAGTCTTTTCAAACACTTCACCATTATGGAATAACTTATAGTTTCCATTAGCCCTTGTCTTTTCCATAACTTCTATCACATTTTGAGCATAGACTCTAATCTTATGGTCCTGGGCAAAATCCAGATAGTCGATATTCTGGATTAAAGGATTATACAGAGAATTCCTATCAATATTATTCTTAATGATTGAATCCAAACTTCGCTCTTCAATGAAAGTCTGTATAAAAGATAGTATACTCTCTCCATTTTGTTCGAAAAGTGTACGCCATTCTGTCTTTGAGCACAAAGTAAGGTTTGCTGTACCTGTATCCATAGGATATCCATCTATACCATATGCAAGCAAAGCTTGTCTGAGTTTGTTTCTACTGGCTCCTATTATCCACATCTCCTTTATAGCTTTGAAGAGTTCTGATAAACAGTTATAGCAACCATTACTCCATGTTACAAGAGTCTGTATTTGACCATCATATATACTGAAGTCTTCTGCTTCAGCAAATAATACTTCAATCAGTCTTCTTTGCTCTTCATCTACAGCAGTAGTTTTGATAAAAGTTAGTTTGGATATTTCTTCTTCTACATCGAATTTGGGGAGTTCTAATAATCCAAGAATATCTTCACCAGGAAGTGATTTAATAAGTTCACACATTCTATAGCCTGGAACATTTATTGCCTCATTTTTTGGTGATCTATACACACTCCTATATCTTGCCATATTACAGAGAATATGATATACTCTTTGAATATTATTTACAGATGCCTCTGGGTATTTTGCACAATATACCATTGTTGGAAGAATTGAATATAATTCTTTTTGGGTATAATGTGACTGAGTCTCTGGATAGTTTATTTTAGGAGTAAACAAACGGACATAATCAGTTTCATACATACGTTTGTATGCACAGAACCACTTCCAAATAGTATCCATTGATATAGACAATGGAAACTTATCATTTGATATCTCGTAATTTTTATACCATGAAGATTCATCCCCACTTTCAAGAATACGAACACAGTGAAGAAATGCAAGCATTCCTTCTGTAGATGTGTCATATTCATTTTTCTTCCGATGTTTCCAAAACCAGGTTTCCATAATTTCCCAGTCTTGTGCTGCATTAAATACTCCATTTTGGCTGTCGTTAGTACACCTAGAATAAGATGGATTTGCCATCATTATCTGTGGCTTTAAATTTTGGTTGGCAGTCAATGGTTCTCCTGTTGTATTGATGACTACAAAAGTTTCCTCTCCATTCTGTCTATTATCCATATCATAAAAAAGGAACTTGAGCTTAAGTATAAGAAAATCGCCAAGTAATTCTAAATTCTTACAGTCTTTGAGCTTACATTCTATAGTCGTCAAGGCTCGTATGATGCTAGCTATAGTCGGATCATGATGATAAGAATTGAGGAACCATGACTGATCTCCCAATTCGTTAACAGACAAACTATCTTTAAGAAAATAGTGCAATGTAAGATCACTTAAGAAATACAAGGAACTTTCTCTAATTCCATAGAGAAGATGCGGTTCATTGTCATCCTCTAGCAATTCAAAATTGGAAATGAGCAAATCTCTGTATTTATTTCCAGTCAACATTCTATTGATTACTCCGATAATCAAGAACAATGTCGTGAGACGCTGTTGCCCATCACAGAGTTGTAAGTGATATGGAGTCAACACCTTATCATAATATCCATAAATCAACCCCATAGTAATCTCCTGCGACTTTTCAAGCCTTAGGATACTATCAATAAAGGAACTTGCAAGTGAATCCTCAGCATTATCTGAAATAGGATTCCCCCAGCAATAGTCACGTTGCAAATCTGGAATGATTACTTTATCATTCTCACCACAAAATATTTCACTAAGTGAATATGCCTCACCACTTATTAACTGTGCCATAAATTAATTCGTTTTATTATAAATTTCAGGATATTCGTTCTCAAATTCCTTGAGTTCTGCATATTTACGCATTGGAACTTGCTCTTTGTTCCATGGTTTATCTGAGATTTTATCTTCCCAATTTACATCAGAAAAGACCATCGTTGTATGGATCAGATGACGACTTTTGAATGATTCATCATCTTGATCTGTGAAAAAATACTGATTCTTCTTGCGAAAATCCGCATCGTTGAACTTTGAATTATCACGCTTATAAAGAAGTACCAGATTTCCAATACAGTGTTCAGAACCATTGTATATATGGTGATCCTCTTTACACGTCCATTCCATTTCTTCACGCCAGAGGGCAATAGAGCATTCATCCTTAATAGGTTCGTCATTCCAGCCCAAAGCAATATTCTGATCATTTTTATGACCTATTTTTGATTTAGGATATACATGCTCCAAGGAACGATTGTATTCGATATTAAAATCGAACTTTCTATCGCTATAAAGATTATCCTGCTTAATGTTTTGACGTAATAGCCACCGATAGGCTGTTTCATAATGATACCTAAACAACATATTGCTTTCTAACTCACGTTGAAATCTATTACGAGCATCGGAATATCTTTCAACATTTACTGCGACTATATCCTCATGATTGACACCAATAATTGCCCAATCATAATAGCGTTTTAACTCAGCTATAGACTTAGAATGGGAACCATCCTGATTGATACCAAAATACCATCTGAGAAAGGCAAATCGTTGTTCTGCATTATTGCGAATATAAAGGATTACTCCTAAATAATTGTACGAAATTGAATGATTATAAGCATCTTCTATCGACTTTTGAAGAAGTCTCATTTTCTTGAACACACTCTTAGACTGCTTCCTCGTCTGCGACTTAAGAAGTTTGTCCTTAAAACCATTAAAATTTACTTTACTACTCTCGCTGACTAGTGGGAGCAACCAACCCAATTGTTTGCCTCCTGTCCTAAAAAACGAGTCAACATTTTTGTCACTCCACCAATAGAGCCATGAATCCCATTCTCGTGCCAATCGTCCCCGAAGAGCGATATGTTCTGCTTCGCTAAACAAGTTATGTTCAAGGGATGCGCATCGCAACAATTCTGCTTTAATTAGCTCCTCATCCGTCATTTTGGCTTTATTGCCATCATAGTGAAAACTATCTTAGCCTGTTCTTCAGGAATGATAACGAATAAAAACTTTACATGTTCCAAAATATATTTTCTAAAATCTTCTTTATCAATATCCTTTAACTCCCTTGCGAATATACGCAGTGTTCTTTTAAAGAAAAAAATATCTTGGTATTCTTCTGTATCATTGCGGGAACAATCCTCCTTGTCTAGATTATTTAGGAAGTCGTTGGGATTCCTTACGAATATCATATTTGATACTTATATAATCTTTGTAGCCCGTATATTTCAGTAGAAGATAGAAGAAAGTTGTCCTTTGTTGACCATCTACGAGAACAATATCAAAGGATTCTTTCTTTTCATGCACAGTTATCCCTTGAAGGAATATATCACTTTTATGTTTGTATGATTCCTTAAGTGAATTGATTAAGAAAGAGACAGAATCAGATTGCGGATTTTTCTTTCTCTGTCCCCAAACATAACCACGCTGATAGTCAGGAATGACGAAGCTTCCAGATCCTTTCAGCAGTTGAATATAATTTGATAGGGTAATGGTTGTCTTGTAACCTATGTCCTTTAACCTATCCTTTAAATTGTTTATTGAGCTAATATTTTATAGTATTTGTAATGCGATGGCAGCGCAGGCTTCTGCATCAGCCAAGGCATGATGATGGTTTGACAGATCATAACCGCAGCGGGCTGCAATTACATCAAGAGTATGACTACCTTGTGGCCAGACTCGGCGTGAAGCCACACAGGTACAGTAGAACGGATAACCGGGATAGTCCATCTGATAGATACGGAAGACTGCTTTCAGGCAGCTCTCGTCGAACGCCTTGTTGTGAGCTACGAGAGGGAGACCGGCTATCTTTGGCTCTATCTGTTTCCAAACTTCGGGGAAGATGGGCGCATCTTCTGTATCCGCAGTGCACAAGCCATGCACCTGGCTACACCAATAGTTGTAATACTCCGGTTCGGGCTTGATGAGTGAGTAGAATTTGTCCACTATCTCGCCGTCACGAACTATGACGATGCCCACGGAGCAGACTGATGAACGCTCATTATTAGCTGTTTCAAAGTCTATTGCTGCAAAATCTTTCATAACGTGTACTTATTTATTAGCTTTATTGAATAAGGAGCTGTCTTTTCGCATTCTATCGACAAGCCAAAGGTGTCGAAGATATTCCACTTGTGGAAGGTACGCTTCAACATCTCCTCGCCTCCGCTCAAATCCACATTGTCCATCCAGCGGCGGTTCAGTTCCTCGAAGGAAATCTTATGCACTCGATAGATGGTCTCCACAATCCACACGAGCTTGTTGGTTTGATTCAATGCCATACTTGTATATTACATTTAATGTTTTGATAACGTTTCGCCTGCAAAGATATTGCTATGGTGTGTATTTTTTATTCACACCGTCAGCATTTTTTGCCTAAACTAGAGATTTCTGATAGAATTCAACTGAAAATAGCATTTGTTTTCATGATCATCCAGGTGAAAGCCATTGATACCACTTCCAGAGTCACAGCAACGGGTGGTCTTCATAGTAACTTCTTTATTGGTATCGCGAATATAGACTCCTTACCTACAGCAACGATGATTCTTTCCATCTCCTATCGCTCCCATGTCCAATATCAAGGAGCCAGGTTTTTACTTTGCAAAATTACGATAAACGTAAACCTGCAAGTACCGCCTAAAGGCCATTTCTGTATTTTTTGTCTAAGCAGCCGATGGCTATCGAAAATAATACCGAAATTCCTTGCACCCTGTTTACTCTTATTTATCGTATTGACTTGCACGTAAAAAGCCTATCACCTTTTAATCTTCGGGATTTGGGGAGAGGGAATAATATTTTTAAATTACTAGTTGCAGCAGGTCTGTCGTGGGTTCACACGGAAAACGAGTATTCATATGATGTTACTTTTTGTTCTTGGCGTTTCAGTTCTTGCAGTTGTTACAGCTTACTCTCCTGAGAAATGGAAAGAAATAATAGATAAAGTTAATGAATGATTTTTTCACAGTTCATAACAGGCTGCATGAAGAAATCGTACCACAAAATACAGAGAACTAGATTTTTGCCTTACAATTTCTAGCCTAGAATCGGAAACGTAGAAGAGTCCTCTGTTGCTGGAAGATCAAGAGAAATAAGAGAAGTGCTACACCATAATATTTTGGGTAATACTTCTCTTTTTCCATCTATCACATAATAGCAAAGACAACTTCTCCCCTCTCTTCATTTTCACACTACTAAAAAGGAAAAAGGGCATTTTTCTGCGATTTAAGACGTTGTTGTAATTTTACCGAGGAAAGTTTCATTGCAAATCATCCAAGAGCCTGGTCTCCCATACAAATCAAGAAAAAGAAGGCTTTCTCTTGATTTGAAGCCCCCTGTACCTATCTCTTCTCATATCACCAAACTTGTCTTAGGATTCTACAAGGCCATGAAGGCATTTATTCCTTATAATTTTGTCGCAGCAAACTCAAGAATGCCTATATGGAGTACAGAGGAAAAGGTCCAGAACCAATACTAAAGGTCCAGAACCAATACTAAAGGAGAGGAGAGATGAAAAATCTGTTAATTGCTGCAAATCCCAAATCTTTATAATTTTGTCGCAACAAAGCACCTAAGATTTATAATTATGTCGCAGATGGGTTTATATTTTTGTCGCATCATCTTATAATTATGTCGCAGGTAGCTAAAGGGAGATATTATAAATCAGTTAGTTACAGATACTGAAAAGAATAAGCCAAAAATAGAGATTTAAAAAAGAGCAGACTGGCAAGAAGACTTATAGTGGTGTTTCTTCTTCCGTTATGATGAAGAAAGAGGAAACTTCCAGCTCCATGGAGGGAAAGTTTTTGAAAGTCAGGCCGTATAAAGAAAGAACAGACTTTTTTGCGCGTTAATAAATGTATCTTTATGTTAGATGATATTATCATATGGTACATATATTAATCATCCTCATTCTAATGGTGAGACATTTTTATAAAGATGCCAAATCGAAGCAATCCTGAAGATTACTATTAATGCGAAATAATATATAGTAAGCAAAGCCATTTAAAAGACAAAGGAAGAACAGTTTGAGCCAAACAATTCAAGTTCGTTTCATTAAAATATACCTGCTAAATTCAGATTACCAGATAGATATATGAATATTTCTATTATTTAATTGGACAATGATTACTCTAATATATCACACTTCTAGTAATCACATCTATCCTAACAAAACATCTTATATGCAAAAAACGTTAATCTAGATTCATATTATACCCTTATAATTTTGTCGCAACAAAGCACCTAAGATTTATAATTATGTCGCAGATGGGTTTATATTTTTGTCGCATCATCTTATAATTATGTCGCAGGTAGCTAAAGGGAGATATTATAAATCAGTTAGTTACAGATACTGAAAAGAATAAGCCAAAAAAAGAGATTAAAAAAAAGAGCAGACTGACAGAAGGACTTATAGTGGTGTTTTTTCCTCAGTTATGATGCAGAAAAGGTAAACTCCCAGCTTCATGGAGGGAAAGTTTTTGAAAGTCAGGCCATATAAAGAAAGAACAGATTTTTTTGCGCGTTAATAAATGTATCTTTATGTTAGATGGTGTTATATCAAAGTCTTCTTATTCTTTCTAATATAAGTCATAATCCTCACGCACAACATGCAAATTCAAGAGTTAACTGCTATTCCGACCTAATTCAACCAATAATTTTGTCGCAATAACATTTCTATAAATACTTATAACATATTGAAGCAAAAAACTTTATAGTATACCTTCTATATATTTTGTTTGCTCAGAGCATACATCATACGACAGAATAATAAACCAATTGAACCTATTTGCGACAAAAATACAACGAAGTCGTAAAACGTTCTACTTTTATCTGATTTCCTTTATTTTTTTGTCGCAGGTATATTACATAGTAATCCCCTGCCCTATTTGGCATTTCTATTTTTGTCGCAAGTTACTTTATTAAAATCATTCAATTCACTGATAAACAAACAAATACAATCATGTTGCGACAAAATTATAATTATCTTATACTTCGATTTTTAGTGTACATTACGACACAATTATAACGTTAACTTCTATCATGGAATACTTCACCTATAGAATTAGATTTGGCTTATAATTTTGTCGCAGTAACATGGAATATTCCTTAAAGCCTTTTTTCATCCAGCTCCCTAAAATCACGCTATACATTAATAAAGTATTCTTTTTACAACCTTTATTTATTAAAAATACTCCATAATATGCCACATCACATGCGACACAATTATAGTTATTATGATTTTATTTGCGACATAATTATTAAATAGTCGTTTTTTTAATCATATTTTTTGTTTTTTATAATTTTGTCGCAGCAAAGTGCCAGTTAAAAAATTGATAATCATTCCTTTCTATATATTATAATTTTGTCGTAGCAATGTTTTAACTATCAGAGATTCAAAAGTTTATATATTATATCCCAATCCCTAAAACTCAAGCCCGGACAAAATTATAAACTTAGAGCGATTTTGCCTTTAAACTCTGGCTTTTCTTACTATAAAAACAATTATCATTTATAATATTGTCGTAATAAGATAGGTAACCTATATTAAAGTATTACTTTAACGAAAACCAATAAATTAATTAAATCCAATACACAGCAATATAATTATAAGTGATAATAATAAAAGATTACTCAAAAGAAGAGTTGTGAAATAACTTTGTTTACGACAATCTATATTATATATATGTCGCAATCTAATTCAAAATTTTATTTTTACTTATAATTTTGTCGCATCTATTTTCTAATCGAATACCATGTTTTTTACGCTCAGAACTCAAATTACCCTATTGATTTTCAATTAGTTATAGAATGACTTCCTGCTTTTTGAACTCATTGTTTCTAGATTTTATAATTTTGTCTTGTCTTTTAGAGGTTAAAAAAATGTAATTTACGACTCTTTTAAGAGGATTGTCGCAGAAATTATGTATTTTTGTGCCCAAAATTAAAATCATACAGCCATGGCTAAAGCGAAGAAAAAGGAAGAAATTGAGGAGGTCGTTGCAGAGGTAATACCTTCTGGCGATGAAGGAGGCAAGATTGCTAAGAAGAAATCTGGGCGTCCTAAGAAAGTTGATGGATTGATTCTGGCAGAAAATCCACACTATTTTATTTCTCAGCCAAACGATGTTACTCAGGCAATCAGCAATCTTTCTGCAGTTGAGAGAAATTGTTGGTTGCAGATTCTTCGTGGTATACAGAAAAACAAGGATCTTCCAGATGGACATCCAGAGAAGTATCAGCTTACCCTGACTCGTAGCCAGCTGCTTGAATGTGTATCCGGGCATAGCTCAAACTTGGATTATGCCTTCAATGCATTAAAGAACATTACTGATTCAAAGAAGGTCTTTCATTCCAAAGACGGTCACCGCATTTATGCTGGTTTATTGTCGTATGTGGATGAGCATCCTGATCAAGAGACCTACACTGTGGGTATTACTCCAGTACTCCTCCCCTACTTCACCAACCTCTCATCTGAATTTACTGTCTTTGACATGTATATCGAGATGAGCTTCAAGAGTGTGTACTCACAACGCTTCTATGAATTCTGCTGTCAGTATCGCAACAAGGAAGACAAGATCTTCTTCATGACCGTTCATGATATCAAGAAGATGTTCAACCTTCTAGAAATTAAGGATGAAAAGGGCAACATTATCCAGAAAGAACAGTATAAAAACGGTTCTGATTTCAAGAAGCGAGTGCTTGACAAGGCTAAGAACGACATCAGGAAACTCTACGAAAAGGGACTTTGTGACGTTTGTTTAGATTATAAGGTTAAGAGCAAGAACTCCAGAGGTGCTGTTACTGCCTACTATTTTATCATTGAAACTAATGGAAATACTGCAAGACTTGGTGCAAAGAAGCCAGTTACACCAACACAGATTAAGATTCTGTCAGAAGGTTATGGTGCAAAACTGACCAAGATCATCACCCAGATCAACACCTTCCTTCGTGCGCATTTCAGAGTTGAGCAGTCCAGCTATTATATCACTGCCATCAGCAAATCTGTTTCTACAGTTGACTCACAGTCAGAAAGAATTGAAATTCTAGAGAAAATTGCCAAGCAGCTGAAGAAAATAGCCTTGAGATATAGTAAAGATGATTTTGATACTAACGAGAGAAAAATCTGTGGTTCAATATGCAAGATGCTCTATGAAGATTATGGAGTTCCGTATATGAATGGAAAGCCAGGTAAGGGAGTACAAGGTAGATTGTTTGACGATTAATACATAAGATTATGGTGAAAATAATATCTAGTTTCAATTCATCCATTCCTTCTGTGCGCAAAGTGAAGAATTGGTTGCAAACTGACCCACATCACATTTGGCATGGTAGAGATAGGTTGGTTGTATTCTTCATCCTGGCTGGTGATGAAGCTGCCAATGCATTCATTCCACTAGAAGAAGTTGACTTCTCGGAACAGGATGAAGGTCTGAGAATGATTTTAGAATCTACTCATCATGAGGAAATGGAGAAAAGGAATTATTATCAGGAAGTGTATTTCAAGCTCAATGCTCATCTCGACGCACTGGATGACCTGAACATTCAGCTTACCTCTACTTCTAAAGATGAGGATTTAGACTATTATAATCAAATTGTTGATAGCATCCATGAGCAGCATGAGAAGTTGATGAATTTTATCAATGATGTTTTTGTATGGAGAGACAGGAAGGATATGGGGGCCTATCTTGGTGAGCTCCCATCTGTTGAAATCTCTGAGGAAGAATAGTATATACGGGATATACGGGGCATGTCTTCAGCAAGGCATGCCCTTTCTCGTTGTATTTTGTCCTCTCCCCTACCCTATTCTGTAAAATATTTCCGGCATTTTCCTTTGCCTCTTACTTGCTAATACCTGGATATTTTCACATCTATATCATTCTTGATTGAACGCTATCATTAAAAGTTTGTATGTTTGAAAGTTTGTAAGCACATTTACATGTAGATTACTTTACTTGATTGTAGTATAATGTAAATTGCTGATATATAGAATTATATCTTATTTGCAGGTTTGCAAACATGTTTGAAAACAAATAAAATGTTCGCTATTTACTTTGTTTTAGAATCCATTTTATTCAGAGCATGGGAATTAGTTTATCCCCTACCCTACTTGCTTATTGTATTTGCAACGTGGCGATAGTAAACCTATATAGTTGCCATGAGAATGGCATCGTCTGTTGAAAACTACATAAAAGTAGGGAGTCTAGACTATAGATTAAGAATGGGGTAAATCAACTTTAGTAGTCGTAACATATGCCTGAAGTAAAATGATACAGGAGAAGGAGGATGCTGCAGCCTGGTTATCGACTCTTCATGGTGAGGAGTTAATGCAAGAAGCCGCTGTTCCAAAGAAGATTGTTGCAGAGGACTTTTTTTGTGGCGGAACTGCGGCGTTATACAATCCAATTGTAGAATGAATGGATATAAAAGCTAAGCGACATGCAGAATCTGAAGGCTCTGCTTATAAAAATTCTGATTTTTCGTTAGAAACTCCTTCTGGATACTTATGAACTGTTGCCATGAAAGTTCATGATTGAAGATATAAGTGGCTACATAGATGATTTGTGACTACCATAACACGAGTTTGTATCAGATGATGTTATTAATTATATTTGGACAGACTTAACTGTCATAGTTGTATAAGATACCTGCTACCTTCCCCATCAATAATCTATCTTACATTCGTTTTGTTATTCTTTACTATCTTATTTTGTATTGAGCTTTCCTAATCTTTTCACCTGATGATGTGTTCTCTTTTACTTTTAACATATGTTTGAAAGTTTGAAAACCTACAAACTAGTATGTTTGTATTTTTCCATTGTATTTTTTAATACATTAATATATATATATAGCTATAGTATATGTTTACAAGTGTGTTTGAAAACAAAAAAAACTGATAAATAGTAAACCCGTACGCAAACGTATTGCATTTGTCACTCTTCCATTTTTTTTGAATCTCTATTCATTATAGTGCTCTCTTCTTCTTTCTTTTTCAAGATATATTGTTTGCTCGTTTAATTGCTAGTTTGTCTGGTTGATTCTTGTTCTTTTGATCTCTAACATTCTTGTTTCTTTGTATCTTGGTAAACATGATATTTTGTTTTAGTATGTTTTATTGTCCGTATTGCTGCCTGATTTTCATTATTGTTGACTTTGTGTAAAATTTCTTGAATGTTTAAAACATGTATTTTGTGAAGCTGTTAACTTCTAAACATGAAAAACCGAAAACATGTTAACTTGCAAGATACAGTCAGATTACGGGTTATCATATTATTATCTCTTTTATTCAATATTTTATGTGTACATGTATGTTTGTATACTAAAAAACATGAATGTTTGTAATTGAGTCGTTTTATCCTGGTTCAGTATGTTAACTGTTACATGAGTTTAATTGGGTATTTACTTTGTTTGTTTGAAAACATGTTTCTTTGAATCCTTGTTTAAATTCATGATACACTATGACTTTTATTTATTCCTGTTTACTTTCTCTCATATTTACTAATATGTTCCTACTTTACAGAATTCTTTGTATGTTTGAAAACAAATATGTTTGAAAGACTAAAACCTTGAAAGTTTGAATATGTTATTCTGGTGTTTCTTTGAGCCGTTAACTTACTGATATGTAGGTTATTAATATATTTGTAATATTGCTTACATGAAAACATGTATGTTTGTATACGTGTATTTACTATTATATGTTATAGGGTTTTAGGTTGTTTTATTTTACTATTTGTAATGTACTTTATCACTTGAGATTCTTTGTTTCTTTCTATTTTTGATCTTACTTATTTGTTTGTATGTTTGAATGTTTGATTGTTTGTGTGTTTGAATGTTTGAAACTTGCAGGCGTGTCAAATGTCCTTATTTCTTTTTAATGTGTTTGTAAGCATGCATGTTTGGTTACATGTTCCTTTGTTTTTCTATAACTTTTTTACATTCCTGTTTTATCTGTTAGCTTGCATACATGAATACATGTAACTTTGTATGTTTGATTGTTTGGTTCTTTGCAAACCGATAATTACGTATATATTATTATCTGTATGTTTGATTTCAATTAAACAAAGTTTTATTACACTGGTTCCTTTGAAAGCTTGCTTACATTTTCTTTGGTTGTTTGATTGTTTGATAGTCGGCAAACTATGTATAATGTAAACGTGTATGATTGAAAGCAAACATGTTTGCATTTAGCATTTCGGTTCATTACCTTTGTGATGCATTTCATATTTACTTTCTTTTTGTAAGACCGCAACCATGTATGTTAGAATTTGGTCGAGAATTCTTTCGGTGATTGGACAGAGAGAGCGCCTGAGGGTGATGAACAATGCCATCCAACGTGCACTCGGTTGGTCTTTCTCTCAGACGCTTTGCAAAGATAATCATTCTTGGGGAGAATTTACATTTCCCTTCAATAATTTGTTTTAGAATCTTTTTGATGACAGGAACAAGAATCCATGTTTTTTCGTAAGTTGGTATTCCTGAATGTTTCCTAATAGTTTTATCCTGGTGTTGCTTGATTTTGTTTGGTATTGCTATCATCAATTATCTTCAATCTCCTTTTCTTTTCTGATCTTTGTATGTTACTTTTGGGTAGTGTGTTTCTTGTTGATGTTAATAGAGTGGAGTAGGGAGATAGGTGTTTCCGTCTGGAACTACTATCAGCTCTACTTTTCTTTATAGTGTTGCTTAACTGTCCCTTTTCCTTTTTTATACTCAGTTCGTTTATGTTTGAAAGTTAGTATGTTTGGCTGTTTGTAAAGCCGAAAGCCGAAAAATATTAAAACATGTATGTTTGAAAACCTTTTTAATTGTTTTTTATAAACGTCTGATTAATAGTATAATATAAGTTGTTTGATGTTTGCAAACATATATGTACACAAACATGTTTGCAAAATATTATGTTTGAAAACAAACTTTTTTGCGATTTCTCTTGTTTATTTTAATTATTTAATGTATCTTTGCACCATAAATTAATAATTAAAAGTCAAAGATATGGAAAATAGACTGAAAATGATCTTGGCTATCGTCAATAATAAGGGTGGCGTTGGCAAAACGACTACAGTGCAAAATCTTGCAGCTGGTATGCTCCGAAAGGATAAGAATCTAAGAATCCTTGAGATAGACTTGGATCCTCAGTGTAACTTAACCCTTTTGAACCATGCTCCAGAAGGTTGTGCTACTGTTTTTGATTCTATGATTGCTTGTAAGGGTCTTCCTATATACAAGTCTAAGATAGGTGCGTATTATGTTCCAGGGTCTGCAAAAATGCAGGATGTGGATCCTTTCCTTCAGAATACCGGATCTCCTCGTCAAGTGTTAGGAGCTTGCATCAGCAGTCCTTGCATAGATTTTACCGGTGAAGGTATCACTGATCCTATAGATTTCTTTGACTATATCTTCATTGATTGCCCTCCAGCATTGTCTCAGTCAACTTACAATGCTATGGTTGTTGCCAGTCATTTGCTTATACCAGTTCAGATGGAAGGACTTTCTGTGAATGGTTTGGCTGCCATTCTTGGAGCATTGAATGAGGTAAAGAATGGCAGATTTGCCTTGAATAAAGATCTTGAATTATTAGGTCTGTTACCTGTAATGCTGGATGAGAGACCTCGTATTGTCCGTCAGGCGCTGGGTTTTCTTAAAGATATGTATGGTAATAAGGTCTTGTCGCATGGTATTCGACGTTGCATCAAGGTAAATGAAGCGCAGACAGAGCTGACTGACCTGTTCTCATATTCACCTTATTGTACAGCAGCAAATGACTACTCTTTAGTAATTAAAGAATTGTTTAATCTATAAATATTTAGAATTATGGCAGGAAAGGATTTTCGCGCAGCGTTTAGTAATATGAATCAGGCAGTACGTCCTGGTAATGAACAGCCTGTTGTTAAGAAACAGAAGATGTCTCTTGCAGAGAAAAGAGCCACTATGCATGGTGTTCAGACTTATTTGTCTGACGAAGATTATGAGCAGCTTATGCTCACTAAGATTAAGACAAAAAAGAGTTGTGAAGAGATATTACGTGATGCTTTAAAGCAGTATATTCAGGCATTTAAGTAAAATGTCTGCTAAGAGGTAGGGTTGGCCATTGACTGAGATTGTTGGATCTTAGGCAATGGCTTTTTTTGTCTTAAGCTATACTGATGTTTCCTTGTTTTTTTCTAATGTAAACAGAATTAACTTTTTATACTATTGCGTTGTTTGTCCATGTATTATATCTATAGGTAATTTTGCTATCGATATAAAACCTCGTGCTTTTTCTGTCTGACTTACCTGTCATCAGTTGCTTTTTGACGTGCAAAGGTATGGCAGGCTTGTCAGATACCAAACACCACATTTCTGTTATCTGCAGAGAATCTTTTCAAGCAGCCTTCCACAATCAGAGATTGGGTATTCCAGAAAAGATTCTCTACAGATTGTTGGGTGTTCTGACTTTTTGAGCCTTCCATCTTTTAAGCACGTAAAAAGGCAAAGTGATGACGGGTATGCCGTTACAGACACATTCCATCGTGCGTTCAATGAATGGAAAGACAATTGTGTTTACATTACTGACCTTGTTATGGTGCTGAATCATAAGATTGCCCAGTGGTATGAAAAAAACATGGAGCTAGCCAAACTTTACGATAAGTATTATCATGCACCAGCTTGTTACGCAGAGGATAATCTCAAAGGGGCTAAGCTACAGTATTATTATAGGGTGACAGATTAAAGAAGGAAACGGCAAGGCTAACCACCTTGCCACAACTTTTTCAACATGGCTGACATTTTGGATGATGAAATTTTGGAGTTGGAAGGTCTTTTTGCATCAGACAACTCAAGTATGAGAAATCGGCATATAGAGCTTGCCAGATGTGATTATGTAAAGCTCAAGCAGTTGGGGTATGTCCGTGATCCTTCTGAACTTAAACTCAATGAGTATCTTTGGGTTGACGTACTTTCCTACTTGCAACCACGCACTCAAGTAGAGAAGATTGAGGAAAACCTGGAAATTAGAATATTGCAGCATCCCAATGGATTGTGGACATATGGGGTTTTTGTAAGCTATGGAACCAGGGGATGGTCTTTCTTGCCAGGTCTTTTTACCGGTCTTTTTCGTTCCGAGAATGAGGCGCATGATACGGCTATCAATAGCCTGGTCAGATTTCTACAGGAAGACAAGAAAGCAGCTAAACTTGTGAAGAAGTTAAAGGGGCGGCTTTCTGGTACCCTGCAGTTGGACTTGTTTGCTGGTTTTGTCTTTTAGCAGGGAGTGGGGGAGAGGCTCTATCTAGGGTTTCTTCCCCTCAGTTCGGTTGCTTTCTTAGGGCGCAGCCGTCCGTCATAACAGGAGGTTATATCGGATAAATAGGTATCGCAGATGCTTGCCTGATGGCTGATTCTTTATATCTATATTTTTTTGAGAAGTTTGGAGAGTTGCAATGGGGGTAGGCTACCTTCTAACAGATAGGTAGGAGGTCCTGCAGCGATATGAAAGAATCTGCTTCCTCTTCCTTTTGCTTCACTTTTTTGAAGATGGTGGCTTGTTTTTGGAAGGTGGTAGTCCTTTGCCATCCTTGTGACAGGTCTCTTTTGTTTGGATGTCACCTCCTTTCGCTTGCCTTCCTTGATGGAGGAGTGGCTGGTCATCGTAGGGTGGGGACTCGAAGGCCTGGTTGAAAGAGGTTTAGATTGTCTCTATTTTCTCAGTGATGTTGATGGATACGCCGGGATTTGGCAGGGCTGCTGTTCTCTAAGTTTGGTTGTTGGAATGCGTCCTTTTTGATTCCTACTACTTTTCTTGTTTCCTGGAGTAGCGTCCATTCATTTATCTTCATCTTATCATATCTATTTGCGAGGGGGAATTTGGAATGTGAATCTGTTCATTCCTTTAATGGGTCAGTTTTAGGGCTTGTTTTGTATGCTTTTTGGATTTTTGACTTACAGAAAGGTTAAAAAGTATGCAAAAAACAGAAAATCTTCATGATAGTTGAGATTATCTGAAAATAAATGTGTATTTTTGTACCTATAAATATAAGTATAATATAATATAAAGCTGAATTAAGCATATAACTTATATTATAGTATAATTTAAAATGAGAAATTATGGTTGATTATTACGAGTATTCTATACCAGAATTGGTAAAGCTTCTTGGTGCAAGATTCAAGGATTACCGTCTGCGTAGCCACATGACGCAGAAAGAGGTATCTGAACAATCGGGTATTACAATCTCAACCATTCATAAGTTTGAGAATGGTACATCTGGCAATGTCTCGCTCGGCACATTTCTTTTGCTGCTGAAGGCGATAGGGCAGATAGATGCCCTTGATGAACTGATGCCGGATTTACCGCCATCTGCTTACCTGATGAAAGAAGAAAAGAAAGTTCAACGAATAAGACATAAGAAGTCATGATGGCTAGTTCATTAAAAATAATGCTTTGGGACAAGGAAATCGGTCGCTTGTCCTGGGATGCAAGGAGAGGGGTTTCGTTTTTTGAGTACAATCCTGCTTTTCTTGGTGGGAGGCTTGATCCGTTCCCTCTGGTGGCTTCTGTCAAGTCACCTGCCAGCCGTCGTCCCATCATGGGTGACAGGGAAACGAAGCTTTACCGCAAACTGCCTCCTTTTCTTGCTGATTCTTTACCTGATGCTTGGGGTAATCAGGTGTTTGAGTGTTGGCGCATACAGAATGGCATTCGCAATCAGGAGATAACTCCGCTTGAAATTTTGTCCTTCATTGGTAAGCGTGGTATGGGAGCATTGGAGTTTATTCCTGAATTATCCGGCATTAGAAAGTCGGAAAAGCTGAATATGAAGTTGTTGACGGATTTGGCTCAGAGAATATTCTTGGAGCGTGAGAATGTGAAGCTGTTGCCAGATGAATCGCTGACCATGCAGTCGTTGATAGCTGTAGGTACTTCGGCAGGCGGTCGCCAACCGAAGGCTATCATCGCAATCAATCCGGAAACCGGAGAAATCAGAAGCGGTCAGATTGCCGGTCACAAGGGCTTTGATTATTGCATCCTGAAGTTTGGTGATGCAGAGCGTTCTTCTGCAGAACTGGAAATGGCCTATTACAAGATGGCTAGGGCTGCAGGCATAAGCATGATGCCTTGCAGGATTATTGAGATCGAAGGTCAGAAGCATTTCATTACCCATCGTTTTGATCGTGATGAGGAACGTAAATTACACATGCAGACATTGGCGGCTCTATACCCTGATGCCGACAGCTATGAAAAGTTGCTGATGGTTTGTCGAAAGATGCGTCTGCCTGAAAGTACCCAGGAGGAAGTGTTCCGCAGGATGGTATTCAATATTCTTGCCAACAACACTGATGATCACAACAAGAACTTCTCTTTTCTGATGGATGAAAGTGGAAAATGGCAACTTTCTCCTGCATACGATATGACCTATATCTTCAATACAGGTGGCTTTCTTCCTGAGAAGATGCATTGTATGATGATGCAGGGTAAACTTCAAGGTCAGACTCTTGAAGATGCTTTGGCTCTCGGCAAGGAAAATGGTATCAGGAAGGCTGAAAGTATTATTGGTGAGGTTGCCTCTGCTATCCGCCAATTCAGACACTTTGCTGAGGAGTGCGAAGTTAGCCAGCGTTGGATAGGTGCTGTAGAAACCACCCTTAACCAGCATCTGGCAGAGTGGGGATTGCTCGAACGAAGAAAGAATGTTGCATTCAGAATAGGCGAAACCCTTTTTGAAAAGGTACGTGTAGAAAAGACATACAAAGGTAATTATCATCTTTTGTGTGAAGTGGACGGGAAAGAGCGCAAGTTCGTGATTACCGGAAAGAAAGAAGAATATGCGTTGATAGATAGGGTTGGTACTGATAATCTAACTGATGAACAATTGTATTCGTTGGTTGAAACCTTCTTTGTAGGATAAAAGACATTATTATATTTATTAAGGAGAGCGGCCTTTGGGTCCTCTTTTTTTGTCATCTATTCAAGACTACCTATCAGAAGGATGGCAAGGACCATCATGTGATTAAACTTATTGCCACCAGCCTCTCAGAGGTAGAGAAGCAAAAGAAGGAGGAGGCAGCTTAGCCTCCTTTCCTGTATCTGCCATGTTTGTCTTCCAAGGCTATCTTTTAGGTAGTCTTGGATTGATGGTACTTGGGGGGATGGTATTATATCTACTTTTCGATGGATTCGCATATTTTCAAGGGGTTTCTTTGTCTATCTGTTTTGTTGATATCTATGGTTTGGTTTTACTGTATCGTGGTTTAGGTAGATATCCATTGGAAGATGATTCTTATATCTATTGTTTTCTACTGTAGTTTTGAGCATACATCCTCGTTTTTATCATTTTGTCGCAGCATAATCCCACCAGGCTTTTTATCGTGCAAAGGTATGGCAGTCTTGGCAGATACCAAACACCACGTTGTTATCGGCGAAGAATCTTTTCCGGCAGCCTTCCGAAATCATAGATTGCGGTTTTCCGGAAAAGATTCTCTACCGATTGTTTGGCTTTCTGCCACTTTTGACTGCCATGCTTTTTAGGCACGAAAAAAGGCTTGGTGTGAAGGTTATGCCGGAATGCTAAAAAAAACTCGGATTTATCCTCAAAACTCCAGTGATTTGAAAAAGGCTGGTTGTTTCAGGAAATCCAGAATATTTTAAGTTTAATTTTAAGCGATTTGAGATATGAGACAGAATTTTTCGGGGTTTTGCATGGAGGAATTTCCTCAGTATAAGGCTTATAACAATGGGCTTGGAAACTTGACCATAGTGGAGCTGATTTCTTTGGTTATCGGTACAGGTACACAGAAGAATGTGGAACAGGTACGTCAGATATTTAATGTGATGGAGGAGAGCTTGCGAAATATAGCTAAGGCTAGGGTAGAGGACTTGCAGGTGGTTCAAGGTATCGGGGATTCCAAGGCGATAGCTCTTCAGGCAGCCATAGAGCTTGGTAAGCGTTACAGCTTGGAGAATATGGCAGAGCGTCCCGATTTGGGCAGTAGCTTGGCTATCTATAATTTCCTTTATCCGCATGTGAAGGATTTGGAGGTGGCGGAATGCCATCTGCTTTTGATGAACCAGAACTTTAGGCTTATCAAGCATGTGCCTATGAGTCATGGGGTATCACGGAGACGGCGGTAGATGTGCGCAGAATCATGAGGGATGCAGTTTTGAACAATGCCACTATCTTGGCAATTGCTCACAATCACCCATCCAATAGCCTTCATCCCAGCAAGGCTGATGATATGCTTACCAAGAGCGTCAAGGAAGCTTGCAGCATCATGCGCATCTTTTCTACAGATGAAGGCATGATACGTTGTTGTTTGGAATCCATGGAAGTGGGGCAGAAAGTCAGTTTAGGAAAGCGTATGGCTTTATCCAGTACGCCAAAGGATTTTCAAGTTGCTTTTCGCAAAATAGAGCGTGTTTATCAGCATGCTTGCCAGGTTGATACCTTGGAGGCATGGGGAAAGTTTCAAAGAGTTTAAAAATAAGGATTATGAATCAGAAAGAAGTTTTGGAGTTTGATGGTTTTCGTGTGGAAAGAGAGTCTTTTCTTGGAGGGGATTGTTATGGTGTAGTCACCTCTTGCAAGAAAGATGAGAAGGGTGTTTCTTATCATTTGGAGGTGGAGTTTGATATATCTACAGCAACGTTTCATTTTTCCAAGTGTTATGCTCATGAGGTGGTTCCTTGCCAGGAGCTTTCTGCCGGCGGTAAGCTCAAGGTCATGGCTTATCTAATAGAGAAAGCGGCTAGTGAGTATGTGACGGAGAAAGCGGCTGCTCAAAAGATGTCTTTGGAGGAATTGAAGGTGTTGTATCATGAGGATGAAGTGGTGATGGGAGAGATTCTTGCCTCGGAGAAAGCCGATGGTTTGACCATAGAGGAGTCGTTCTTTCTGTATATCCTTGCTCAGAATTGGGCGAATGGTGATGAGTTTTCATGGGCTTGTGGAGGAGTAGAGGAAGAATGGGTGTCTCTTGTGGAAGAGGCAAGGAAGATGAAGATTTGATGTTTAAGTGTATATTTAGAAAAGAAATCCTATGTTTTGGTAGGATTTCTTTCGCCTTTGATGTTGTCTTGTCTTTGTGGGGATTTGACCCTTGGGTCAAGTTTTCTGTTTCCTTTGCAATGTATATCATTGTAGATTCATATATGTTTAGGGCAGGTGAGGTAGTTTGTATCTATGTCAGCAAATATCTGGTTGTTGAAATGGAGTGTATTGCCTTTTAAAGTATCTCTTGCTGATGTCATGCACAAGAAGAGGTCTTTTCGAGTCTGGTCAAGGGTGACTTACCCGCGAAGGTGGACTGTTTCCCATCTTCACTGGGTAGTTCACGCATGACCATTTTCTTCAAGACTCACGCCCAGGCGTTCTCTTCATGTACATGATTGTCTTAATCCCCAAGGTAGTATGGCCTGCCATGCTACCTTGCCACCTGACCATATTGTCAGAAGGCTAAAGGGAGAGAGGTTTGAAGCAGGCGATTAACCGAAAGATTAATCGTGATTTGGAGAGCGGAAATCTGAGACGTCACTTCGGAACCGGCTCTAGAGTGAATGTAAACGTGTATTGTAAGGAGCTTGGATTTACAGAAAAGCCACTTGCAACTACCCATGTGAATGTATATTGATTACCTCAGTTCGGGATAACGAGCTCTATCTAAATGCTTTATAATGTTTTTATA
>ERZ791815.890-NODE-890-length-22214-cov-9.372625_pt1 | contig 22214 bp, 24 predicted proteins | sample MGYA00510302_ERZ791815 | MGnify/ENA primary metagenome ERZ791815 (study PRJEB30046, sample SAMN00791995) | human gut metagenome | study: EMG produced TPA metagenomics assembly of the A metagenome-wide association study of gut microbiota in type 2... | reverse complement strand
GATGACAACACATGCGACACCGACCACAACAGCAATTATTCCGGCAACCGGAACAACAAGCAATGAGTTGCTCACATGCAATCCGGTTCACCATATCATTGAACTTGAGGACGACTGGGAACAGCGTTTGAATCCGTTCAACCTCATACCTCTCAACCATAAGACACACAACACAATCACTGCTTTATATAAGCAGAGCAAGTTCGATTTCTGTTCCCTCATAGGAATTGATGACTTCCTCTGTTCCATCGTCAGAGTAAATCTTTTCAGAACTCCACTTTTCGTCAACCTTTGCTTTGATTGCTCTTGCCAGTTTGACCGGAGTTTCTGCAACGTATGCTTTCGCATCGTTCTGTGTGAGTTTTGCGATGTAGAAATCTCTACAACCGCAAGTTCTACTCCTCACAATCTTCTGTTCTGTGTCGCTGACCTGTGTTACTGTTTCGCTCATGTCTATTCCTCCATTTCATAAAACTTTGAAAACCTTTGTGCTTTCATATAGATTCCGTCCTCCGGCTTTGAATCGTCTCCGTTCCTGCCGTCAAATGAGAAATCATTTTCTTTCATAAGTGACTTGATTTCCCTCGCAAGTTCAACCTCGTCATTCTCTGAAAATATAGTGACCTGCACTGACAGCGTCACTCCCTCTGCATCGTCGTCCGAAAAATTCTCGTCGTTTTCTCCCAAATCCCACAATGTCACATGTCTGTCATGGATGTTTTTGTCATACCATCCTTGCATCACGATGATTTTCCTGTCTGATATTGGTTTCAATGCGTCGGATGCATCTTTGATGATGTCCGGACTGCTGCTCATGCTCTCACCTCATTTCAATGTGTTGTCTAAATATGATTGATATTCCTGTTCTGCGATTTTTTGCAGTTCCGCATCTGCCTCACGCCCTGTTGCATAGATAAATTCTTGAGGCGGGCGATAGATAGTTCCCCAGTTTATGAATTTCACATAAAAATGTTCGCTGTTGAGTTTCTTGATACCGCCCTCAAGCAGTTTGTACATCTGATTTGTTTTGTGTGCGTGATACTCGTCGACGATTCCCAAATATGCACGGTGTCCGTCAAGTGACTTTGTGTCTCCGGACAACGCTTTGATTTCCGAATGTGTCAGCAAACAGTCAATCGTGTGGTTGTGGTCGTGAACCTTGAACCACTCTGACAAATCCTCGTCGGAATTGATGAATTTTGCGACCTCGTCAAAAACAATGTTCGCTTGGTCTTGCTTTGTAGCCGTACAAAATATTTTTCCGTACTTGTACCCGTCAAAATTGCCGTAATAACACGCCAAAATACCATTGATGAACGATTTTCCGTTCTGTCGTCCTAATTGCACATAGGATGTTCTGAATCGTCTGTATGACTTTTCCTTTGTTCTCCATCCATTGAGTGACCCTAAAATGAAACACTGGAACGGATATGCCGTCACATGCTCATTTTCCTCGCCCTCTGCAATGGTCAATTCCTCTGCGAAATTGATGATTTCCTCTGACTTTTCAACGTCGAAATAGTATTTGTACGGTGCTGCTTTCGATTTTTCGATGTCGTCAAGATGCCTCTGACATGCAAGACGGACATATTCTCCGGCTGTTATCTTGCCCGATACGACATCAAGGGCGTATTGTGTGCAGCGGTCTTGTGTTTCTCCTGCTTTTGCCATGCCTTAATTTGCATATTTCGCAAATTTGTTCTCCGGCTTTTGCTGTTGTGGTTTCGGTACGACCAAACGGCAGCGGGATGAAACTGTCAGTCCGAAATCTGATGCTCCCTGCCTACACTGTTTCATGCAGCGGTCTTGAATAATCATGAGGCGTTCTCTTTCTCCGGAAACGACCTGTCTTGTACCGACCTGCACACGTTCTTTTTCGCCCGTGTCCGGATTTTCCCGCATCTCATAGACTGGAACATCCTCCATCAATGGAGTTGCTCTGATTTGCTCTGTGATTTCGATGTACTGCGTTTGTGCAATGAGTAGTCTTGCCAGTGCATCGCAATCAAGGTTTGAAAAGGACACGGTTCACAATGTCATGTCGGCAGCGACCGAAACGGCAAAGGAAAAACTGGGGAACATGAAAACCGCCTATGAAGAAAACGGAGGCGGTATCAAGGGCGTTGTTGCTGCCGGATGGGAGGGAATCAAAGGATATTATTCAGCAGGATTTACATTCGTTGATAATTTATCCGGAGGAAAACTCTCTGAAATCAAATCAAAATTCTCTGAAAAGACATCGGAAATCAAAACAAAAGTTTCCGAGGGTTGGGAGAATATGAAAACCTCCGTCACAACAAAAATGACGGAATGGAAAACCAATGCATCAAACAAACTGAATGAAATAAAGACGAATTTCTCAACAAAGGTTTCAGACATCAAGTCCAATGTTTCGACAGGTTGGGAGAATATGAAAACCACGGTCACGAATAAAATGACCGAATGGAAAAACAATGCATCGAATAAATTGACGGAAATCAAGTCCGGATTCTCCTCAAAAGTTTCGGAGATAAAAACGAAATGGTCAACGGATTTCACGAATATAAAGGACAAGGCAACCTCACTCATGGAGACGGCAAAGTCCAATGTGTCAACGAAACTAAACAACATGAAATCCGCATACAGTGAAAAAGGCGGGGGAATCAAGGGAATCGTGTCTGCTACATTCACAGGCGTAAAGGACACGATGAACTCTCTCATGGGTACGGCGAACACTCTGACGGGTGGAAAACTCGACAGTATCAAGTCGGCGTTTTCCTCAAAAATGGGAGCAGCAAAGTCAACCGTGTCATCGGTGCTTGACGACATCAAGGGTGCATTTTCGTCAAAATTAGAAAGTGCAAAGTCTACTGTTTCGAGCGTGATTGAGAAAATCAAGGGCGTGTTCAATTTCAAGTGGTCATTGCCACATTTGAACCTCCCACACATCAGTGTAAACGGAGGAAAAGCACCATACGGAATCGGAGGAAAAGGTTCACTCCCGTCATTCTCGATTGAATGGTACAAAAACGGCGGTATCATGACGAATCCGACCGTGTTCGGAATCAACGGAAACAGTCTCATGGTAGGAGGCGAGGCAGGAGACGAGGCAATATTGCCTCTTGCGGAATTTTACAACAAATTGAACAGCATCCTTGACAAGAAACTGGATGCAGTACAGAAATCGCAAGTTGTGTATGTAACGAATCACACATACATTGACGGCGACGAAATAGCAAGCAGAACCGTGTCAAAGGTTGATGCGGAAATGGTAATAAATAAGCGAAAAGGGAGGTAAAACAGGGCGATGAAAATAAACGGAATAGACATCAAGAAATACGATGCAAAGCAGTTGACCGCCGATGTGCAGCCTCCCTCTTTTTCAAATTCTTATGAATGGCTGACGAGTGCAGCACTGCCGACGGAATTTGAGACAGAGGTTCAGATGGGTCATTTGAAACTGTCAATATATTTCAAAGGCAAGGACAGGAACAACATCATCCGTGCTGCATCGGAGTTCATGAGCAATTTCACAAAGGCTTGCAAATAGGAGGGATAATCATGTTATACTATTTAGGCAAAGGAACAGAGTTCAAGAAAGAGGACTGCAAAGAGTACAAGAAACTTGATGCAGCATTAAGGGCAGCAGCAAAGGACGAGAGCCTCGTTGTTTGGGATGAAACCGGAAAGGTCATCGGTTCGCTCACGGATGATGTTTCGGAGGGAGCGTTGCAGACAAATCCGGACGGCAGTGTCAACACATACGATGCGGACGGAAACAAGACCGGAACAGTAGACGCAGAGACACTCAAGGAAATGACAACGGTCAATGACGATGTGAGTGAACTTGCAACCGGAGACAATGAGCAGGAAACACAGCAGGAGAACGCAGAGGACGACGAAAACGCCTCGAAAGAGGACAAGGCGACAAATCCACCGACCGAACAGGAAAACGGCGAAAATGGAGCGAATACGGAGGCAGACGAGGCGACAGAGGACGAGCAGGAGGACAAGCAGGAGGACAAGGTCATCATCCCACAGGGTAAAATGAGAGTGACGGTTATTTGCGACGGCTCACTCAATATCAGACGTTCGGCAGAGTGGGGCAATGACAACATCTGCGGTCGTGCTATCAGAGGACAGTCATATTATGTGAAAGAGATTCATGTTGTCGATGGAAAGAAGATGGTCAGAACAATCGGCGACCTTTACCTCTCCGGAGAATCCGAGCATGTACAGTTCGAGCAGTTGTGATATAATAAAGCAACGGGAAAACGCTTGAGAGAATATGCGTAAAAGACGGGTAACTGACAAACGGTCAAAAAATGCCGTAAAATAGGCGTTTGGAGTTATCAAAGAGATAATCTTTCAAGAACGAAGATATCAAGAAAAGCCCATTTTTCAAGGGTTACAGAAGTTGTGGAATGCTGTCAGATGTGCTGGAATTTACATCGAATGCAACACATATGCAGCAGGTATGCAACAAAGATATTGATATGTATAGGACATTTTTCAGTAGAGATAACTGGAGTTTTAGATAATATAAGAAACAAACAAGAGTTAATGAATGCAATGGGGATTTTAGGATGGCATACAGGAGGTGAAGAAAATGAGTAAATTAGAACAACTTATAAATGAACTTTGCACAGAGAGTGTAGAATACGATTTTTTGTATACAGTGATGGATTATGAGCAACCCTCAAAATATATTGTAAAAGATACTAAATACGATGACGAATTTAAAACACCTGTATTGACAGCGGGTCAATCTTTTATTTTAGGTTATACTAATGAGAGTACAGGTTTATTTGAAGCGTCAACAGATAATCCGGTTATAATTTTTGATGATTTTACGACTTCTTTTCATTGGGTAGACTTTAATTTTAAAGTTAAATCTTCCGCAATGAAAATGTTAAGATTAAAAAAGGATAGGTCTCACGATACAGAGTTTAGATATATATATCATGTTATGAAAAACATACAATACTCTCCAGTAGATCACACTCGTCAGTGGATTGAAAAGTATTCAAAGTTTAAAATTCCGCTTCCACCTTTACCAATACAAAAGGAAATTGTTTGTATATTAGATAAATTTACGGAACTCACTAAGAAACTCTCTGAGGAACTCATTGCGAGAAAACAGCAGTATGAGTACTATAGAGAGCAATTGTTTACATTTGGAGATGATGTAGAGTGGAAATCATTAAAGGAGTTATTGAAACCTAAGGGATATATACGAGGACCTTTTGGTTCTGCGTTAAAAAAAGAGTTTTTTGTTAATGAAGGAGTTCCAATTTATGAACAACAACACGCAATATATAATAAGAGAGATTTTAGATATTATATTGATAATAATCGGGCAGAAAAACTAAAACGCTTTATGGTAAAGCCATATGATTTAATAATAAGTTGTTCTGGTACAATAGGTAAAATATCCATTATAACACCTCAAGATAGAGAAGGAATAATAAACCAAGCATTATTGATTTTAAGACTTGATTTAACCAAGGTAAAAATTAGATATATAAAATATTATCTTGAATGTTTTACAAATCTGATAGTGACCAGTTCGGGTGGAGCAGTAACTAATATTGAAAAGAGAGAAATTATAGAAAAAATAAAAATTCCTATTCCATTACTTAAAGAACAACAGCGTATAGTTGATATTCTTGACCGTTTTGATAAACTTTGTAACGATATCAGCGAGGGATTGCCTGCCGAAATTGAGGCAAGACAAAAGCAATATGAATATTACAGATATGAGCTCTTAACTTTTAAGAAAAAGGAGGCGGTGGAAAATGAATAGCTTTGAAATTGTAGCAAGCTCAACTGAAAGTACGGTTGTGGCTGAGTACACCCCCGAAAAAAGAAAAAGCACCGACTATCAAAGTGAAGCAGCGCTTGAACAGGATTTTATAAATCGCCTTGTTAGTCAGGGCTATGAATACATTACGATAAAAAACGAACAGGACTTAATTGACAATCTTCGTACTCAGCTTGAAAAATTGAATAACTATACCTTTTTCGATAAAGAGTGGAACGACTTTTACAACGGCGTTATTTCCAATGGTAATGATGGAATTGTAGAGAAAACACGCAAAATACAGGAAGATTATCTTCAAAACATCACCCTTGGAAAGACTTTAACCAGCTTTAAAACCGCACAGCTTGCTCAAGGATTAAAATTTATTGACAAAGTATTGTTTGTTGTCGACAGAAAAGATCTTGATTATCAGACAATGAAAGAATACGACAGATTTGAAAAAGGTGCTGCTAACAGCAACACCTCTACTAAAATTCTTCAAAAACAAATGGAAGATGATAATGCAAGAATCATTATAACAACCATTCAAAAGTTAGATAAATTAATATCTAAGAACAGAGAACATGAAGTTTATAAAAAACACATTGTTATGATTTTCGATGAATGCCATCGTTCTCAGTTTGGAGATATGCATAAATCAATTACAAAACATTTTAAGAATTATCATATTTTCGGTTTTACTGGCACTCCTATTTTTGCAATAAACTCGAATAGTTCCAATGCTCCTAATATGCGTACTACAGCACAGGTTTTTGGTGGTGAAGCGGATGCAAACGGAAATAAAGTAAGACCACTACACGCATACACCATTGTAGATGCCATTCATGATGGAAATGTATTGCCTTTTAGAATTGATTATGTTAACACAATCAAAAACCCTGAGTTTTTATATGACAAGCAAGTTAAGGCAATTGATCGTGAAAAAGCTTTGCTTGATCCTAAAAGAATATCTGAGATTACACAATACATTCTTGAACATTTTGAACAGAAAACTTATCGTAATCAAAGTCGTTCCTATTATGACCATAAAGTGATTACGAATGTAGAAAAAATGGCGAAGTCAAAGAATAATACTGTATCAGAGAAAAAAATAATTACAAAAGTAAATGGGTTCAATTCAATTTTTGCAGTTGCATCTATTCCGGCAGCGATTGCATACTACAATGAATTAAAAAAACAAATGGGGGAAACGGGGCATAAATTAAATATTGCTACTATATTCAGTTATAATCCAAACGAAGAAGATCCAGATGATATCTTGCAAGATGAGAATTTTGACACAAGCGGTCTTGACCAGACTTCCCGGGATTTTCTTGAGAGTGCTATTGATGATTATAATAAGATGTTTAATGTTTGCTATGATACATCCACCAATAAATTTCCCAGTTATTATAAAGATGTATCATTGAGAATGAAAAATCGTGAAATTGATTTGCTGATCGTAGTTAATATGTTTTTAACAGGATTTGATGCAACTACACTCAATACCTTGTGGGTAGACAAGAATTTAAAAGATCATGGTCTGATACAAGCGTTTTCACGCACCAATCGTATTTTAAACTCCGTTAAAAGATTCGGAAATATTGTTTGCTTTAGAAATCTTGAGAGGGCTACCAATAATGCCTTAGCACTTTTTGGAGACGAAAATGCAAGAGGTATGGTTATCCTAAAAACTTACAATGAATATATGAATGGCTATGAAGATGATAAGGGCAAGCATAATGAAGGTTATAATGAACTTGTTGCTAGACTTGTGAATGAATTTCCAATAAGCAGTCAAATCATAGGTGAGGATAATGAAAAAGAATTTATAAAACTGTTTGGTAGCATTTTGAAATTAAGAAATATTTTAAGGTGCTTTGACGATTTTGAAAACGATAATTCTGTATCATTTAGAAATCTGCAGGATTATCAAAGCAGGTACATTGACTTATATCAAGATTATGCTAAAAAAAGTGACAGTGAAAAAGAACGAATCAACGATGATATTGTTTTTGAAATTGAACTTATTAAGCAGGTTGAAGTCAATATAGATTATATTTTGATGCTTGTTGCTAAATATCATAAATCAAATTGTGAGGACAAAACGATTCTTGCTAATATTAACAAATCAATAGATGCAAGCGTTGAGTTACGTAGTAAAAAAGCTTTAATTGAAGGGTTTGTCACCCAAATGACAGTAAAAACAGATGTTGAAAAGGATTGGCAAGATTTTGTAAAAAAACAGAAAGAGAAAGATTTAGAAAAAATCATTCAAGATGAAAAACTAAAACATGATGAAGCTCAAAAATTTATAGAGAATTCATTTAGAGATGGAGGAATAAAAACCACAGGAACAGATATTGATAAAATATTACCTCCAATTTCAAGATTCTCTGGTGGCTCAAATAGGGCTTTGAAAAAACAAACAGTAATTGATAAGTTAAAGGGATTCTTTGAAAAATATTTCGGAGTAATATAGTTAAATATATTTTGGATTAAGGACTCCAATCCTCATTCATAGCATCAGCCCAAGCCTGCAACTCGCAATCAAGAGCAAGTGCAGCATACATTAGAGGATTATCAATTGCAAGGTTATCAATAAGCCTTTGAGAGTTAGGTGTAGTATGGAGATTCTTTTCAGCTTCAGCACAGGATAAGAATAGAAGTGTATTATCAGCAAAAGCAATGTCAATTCCGTTCTTGTATTGGTTGTAGTAAGCAAAATGTATTTTCATAGTATTAGTCCTTTCTTTGTCAAAGTAATGAGCAGTTATGGAAATGTGTGGACATCCAACCGCATACAACATATATGCAACACTACTATACACAAATCCCCTATTTATGGGCTTTTCAGGATATACAAACGTTCTCAAAGAGATAGGATTATATTGTATCTTGGAACACTTTTCAATACGATTTATTACACCTCAGAATTTCGGTTCTGGGGTGTTTTTTTATGTAAACTGTGTTATTGTTATAATATAATGATAAAAAATTATTTGATTGGAGTGATTTAAATGAAAGATTATGCGGTTCTAACTAATGATGGAAAGTATACAATTTTTGAATTTAATAATCAAAGAGTTCGTTTTGTCACTTCTGATAAATTGGAGAGATATACGAAAGTAGTTGAGTGGGATAATGGGTATCTGGTTGTAATGGCAAAGTATAAAGAAATGTCGGAAGTTGAAGAATATATAGATTTAATTCCAATACTTAATATGTTGTACTATGATACTGAAACATTTTTAAAACCAATCAGGGAGGTTAAGATATATGATGCAGCTTAGTGTAAAAGATATAGCTGATAATGCTAATATGATTATATTTTATTAGATTTATGTGACAGAGTAGATATATATTCAAAGGAGGGATTAGTAATGAATAATGAAAGAATGCCAATTAATATTTATAAACTTGATGATGGTTATAATGATAAGGGAATGAATAGTAAGGAACTTATTAAAGATTATAAACAGAATATACAAAAATGGTGTTTTATAGCTGTTGCAGATATTGTGTTTGCCGTGATTACAGTATTTATAAATTTTAAAGTTCCTGATACAGTAATGATGAGCCTGGTTATTTATATTGCTACGTTGGCATTACTGACAGTAAGTATTATCAGACTTCGCAGATATCATTTACAATATAGGAATATAAATGACGATATACAGAAGTAATTTGGTGTAAATGGGAGAAAATTAGTATGAAAAAAGAAGCTATTTTAGAATCAAAATGTATTTTAGACCAGACAGAAGGTTCAATGGTAAATTATGGTGGGGCTTATTCTAATTTTGCGATAGCAGAAAAGAGCGGTAGTTTTTTAGATAAAAAGAAACGATATGTTTTTGTTTTTAAAATCAATAATTCTAAAAAAGAATTTGATGTGAATGAAATGATTTACAATAAGTATGATGAGCAAAGTCTTGGCATATTAGAATATAGTGGTAAGAATTTTATAGATTTTTCGGAAATCAAAAAATAGTAATGCAGCTTGTGCGCTAAAACTGACGGTAGCACCCATACAGTACCAACTTCTTGTAACAATTTCATATGATTTATTACACCTCGGAATTTCGGTTCCGAGGTGTTTTTATGTGCAATAATTCTATTGACCTAATGAAATACTACCCAATTTTCACGGAAATGTATGCATGATGACTGCAAGATATCAAAAAAAATCTCATAATGTTCTGTACAAGTATTCATTTATAAAAGAAAGTTTTGATTTGAGGTGTCCTGTTACAATTGTCGTTTAATAGAATATTGGTATAATTATAATAATTATTTTTGCTGTGGGCACGTGAATATATATTAGTGTTTCAAAAAAAATAAAATTTTCCATTCACTAAGGGTGAAAGCTACTGTTGTTATTTTATTGGTTTCAAAGTATAATAAGCAAATAGAATATTGTCTGTTTGACATAGAGAAGAGGATTTTAGATGACTAATTCAAGTGTTGCTCCATTTGTGAAGTGGGCTGGTGGAAAGCGCCAGTTAATTCCACAGATAAGAGAAAGAATGCCTGAAAAATATAACGATTATTATGAACCGTTTGTTGGCGGAGGAGCAGTATTATTTGAATTGCAGCCGGCAAATGCACTGATTAATGATATAAATAAAGCGTTGATAAATACTTACAATATCATATGTAATGAAGCGGATGCATTTTTAGAAGCCGTAAACAGGCTGGATGAAGAAATGTGGGAAGATGGAAAGAAATATTATTATTCGGTCAGGGAGCATTATAATGATAAGCTTATGAAGTCAGAATATGATGTTGAATTGGCAGCATTGTTTGTATTTATTAATAAGCACTGTTTTAATGGCTTATATCGTGTAAATGGAAAAGGTTTATTTAATGTACCATATAATAACAGCCGTAGAGCTTCAGCCGATGAAAATGTTATAAGAGAAGTTTCAAAGTATCTTAAAGGTGTAAAAATTATTAATGGTGATTTCGAAGAAGCCTGCAAGGATGCAAAGAAGGGTGATTTTGTATTTATTGACAGTCCATATGCACCTCTTAATCCAACATCTTTTGAGTCATACACGAAAGAAGGGTTTGATATAGAAAGTCATAAAAGAGTTGCAAAGCTTTATGATGAATTAACAGGCAGAGGCTGCTATTGTATGCTCACTAATCATAATACAGAGCTGATAAATGAGTTATATGGAAATAAAGGTTATAAAATAGATGTTGTAAGTGTTAAGCGTATGATTAATTCTGATGCATCTAACAGGGTTGGGAAAGAAGTAATAATATGTAATTATTAGATGAAGTTAATGTCCGCTGTTAACAGAGATTAACATTTTCCGGAAAATGAGGAGACATATGAAGGATAACTTATTTATAAAGAAAGTGCCATTATACTATGACACGGATGACTCACAGCTAATCGTAGGTGATTCTTTCAAAGTTCTGACTAGAATGAAACAGGAGTCGGTAGATATGATATTTGCTGATCCACCATATTTTTTAAGTAATGATGGGATTACCTGCAAGAGCGGGAAGATGGTTTCAGTAAATAAGGGTTCGTGGGATAAGCTTTCAGAAAAAGGAAGTAGTGTTGAAGAAAAACATAAGTTTAACAGAAAATGGATTAAACTATGTAAAAAGGTACTAAAACCAGATGGTACAATATGGATATCAGGAACGCTGCATAATATATATTCGGTTGGTATGGCATTGGAGCAGGAAGGCTTTAAGATAATCAATAACATTACATGGCAGAAAACCAATCCGCCGCCAAACTTAGCATGTCGGTGCTTCACACATTCTACAGAAACCATTTTATGGGCGAGAAAGGATGATAGGAAGTCACGGCATTTTTTTAATTATCAGAAAATGAAAGAAATGAATGGCGGCAGGCAGATGAAAGATGTATGGACAGGCTCATTGACAAAGCCATCAGAGAAGACAGAAGGAAAGCATCCCACACAGAAACCGGAATATCTTCTTGAAAGAATTATACTTGCATCGACAGAAGAAGGACAGATTGTATTAGACCCATTTTGTGGCTCAGGAACTACAGGAGTGGAGGCAGTGCGGTATGGACGGAAGTTCATAGGAATAGACATAAGCGAAGAATATATTGATATATCTAAACGAAGATTGGAGAAAGCAACAGATGACAAATAGAAATTTTGACGAATGGTTAAATAAGTTCAGACCAAGTATTTCAGGTTATGATTATTACATAGATTTTGAAAAGGTTGTTAAAAATGTTGATGAAATTAAGGTTGAACTCAATATTCTTAATACGCTTATAGGTTCAAAAAATATAGAGGATGACTTTGAAAAGATAGTGACAAAGTATCCGGAAACATTAAAATGTATTCCACTGTTATTAGCAGTAAGGGGGAATGAAATTTATGCGCAGGATGAAGATGGCGCATTTCTGTATGATTTTAAAACAATGAATTACAATGTAGAGCAATACAAAGTATTTATGAGAAAAACAGGTTTGTTTGACATGATTAAGAATCATATTGTGAATAATCTGGTCGATTATGCGTTAGGAATTGAAACAGGACTTGATTCTAATGGGCGCAAAAACCGCGGTGGACATCAGATGGAAGATTTAGTTGAGAAGTACATTGTGGCAGCAGGTTTTAAGAAGAATGAGAATTACTTTAAGGAAATGTATTTAAAAGACATTGAGTCAAAGTGGAATATAGATTTGTCAGCGCTTTCCAATCAGGGTAAAGCTGCAAAGAGATTTGACTATGTAATTAAGACTGATAAGATGATTTATGCCATTGAAACAAACTTTTATGCTAGTGGTGGTTCGAAGCTCAATGAAACTGCAAGAAGCTATAAAATGCTTTCGCAGGAAGCAGATACCATAGATGGTTTTACATTTGTATGGTTTACAGATGGAACAGGCTGGAAGAGTGCAAGAGGCAATTTGAGAGAAACATTTGAAGTTATGGATACGGTTTATAGTATTGATGATATGGAGAATGGGGTAATGGAAAAGGTGTTTATTTAAAGTAACTGATGATGTTTTTGTCATTATACAGGCGGAATAATAAAAAATTCAATCGGGAATGATGAGCAAATGAGTGAATTAAAAGAAATCCGAGAAAAAGCATTTATAAATGGTTATGATGTTATTGGAAAAAATAAAAAAAAATCAAAGAGACCTATGACTGGATTATGAAATTAGCACGTATTGCACATCGAAAAGGTCTGTTCGCATTGGAATATGAAGCCTCTTTTATACCGAAAGATTTGCCTTTGTGCAGTCATATTGTTAAAATGATTGAACTGATATGTGACGGAACAGAGCCTGATTTTGTTGAAGAAAGAAAATTCCTGACAGATATAAGTGAGAATGTTATTAGAAAAATATTTTTAATAAGTATTAAAAGTATATAATTTAAAGTCTGATTATGAGTACACTGCATATAAAGGTGGTACCATTCTTAAGATAAATTAAGAAAAAATTGAGAAATATTTCCTTGGTTAGAGTAAACTCTAATTGCTACACTATTATTATAGGATTACATGAATTGTGAAGCAGTGGAGTAATCCGCAGGTATCGGTCAGGGTCAGAATACATTTTGACCCTGATATCTTATTGTGATATGTGATAATATAACCGGGGAAAGGAGAAAAATATGAAAAGGACAAGCAGCGAACCTGCATATTCAGCGAATAATAAAAAAAGTGCCGCCAGGCGGAAGGCGAAAAAGAGAAGAGCAAGAAACAGACTCATATTAAAGGTGTCAGCAGTAATGCTTTTATTGTGTACTTTATTTGTAGTGATAATGAAGTATGTAGATTATAATAACTCACAGACAAATGCTGCATCAGATAATAAGAAAAATGGCAGGAGCAGTACGAGTGTAACATTAACACAGTCAGCGAATTATCCCGAAGCATATAAAGACGAGATAATGAAGACTATTAGAACTGTGGAAAATGATGAAACAAACGATAGTATTTCATATATATTTATAACAGATATGCATATAGATACTTCCGAGGAAACAAGGGAGGTTGCCTACAACCAGCTTTATGCAATAGTCGACATAGCCAACAACAGCGATATTGACTTTGTGTGCGTGGGCGGTGATATGTACAATGGAAGATATGCAGACCCGAACGGAAAAGTCATTGCGATGGATACGATAGAGTCGATTTCCAAGATACTTGAGCTTTGTAATAAGCCAGTATTCATACTTAAAGGTAATCACGATGACAACAGCTTTTCAGCCCAGATTAATGAAGACCTTCTGTTTGATGCCGACCATATCATCAACAGGGAAGAGTGGTATTCGATTACTATGAAGCATTTCAGCCAGTATGCAACAGATTATCAGAACGGATATTATTACTATGATATTCCGGGCAAGAATACAAGAGTAGTCTGTCTTAATATGAGTGATAGTGATGATACTGTGACAGATGGTAAGCAGAACCAGATGGGAATGTACTTTTATGGTTATCAGAATGAGCAGATAAACTGGCTTCTTAATGATGCGATGAGCAGGGATAACTGTAACTATATATTCCTATGCCACGATGCATTTGATTATCCGGAAGGCTATTCTACAGAGTCTAACAGGGATACACTCCGTGCAATAATGGCAGCAGCTTACACGCATACTCCGTTTGCAGCTAATTCATTTGCAAAGGATTTCACTAACTGGAGTGGAAATGTGCTTCTGTACCACAGTGGACATCTTCATATGGAAAGAGCTGTGTTCGACAGCGAAACAGGAGGACTTCCACTGCTTAATACACAGACTTCGATGTTTTCAGTGCAGAGCCGTGGCTGGATGCAGGACAAAGGCTACTATATGGACTCAGGAAGACAGAAGGGTACCGCGACTGAGGCACTGTTTGATGTTGTCGTTGCAAGAAAAGATGATATCAATATTGTGAGATTTGGTGTGGGGGATGATTATTCGTTGAAGAAGAAATAATAATATATAGTTAAAAAGTGACGGCTATGGGACTTTTATAAAATATTTTTAGTAAACTTATTGCAATATGGTTGACATTATGCCTCTAAAGAGTTAATATCTAATGACTGAATGTATTGAAATAAGTACAATACAGATAAGAACGTGTGCACAGTTTTTATAAATAACCAGTTAACATTTATAACTTTAAGATTAGTTTAATTAATGAACTATAGGAGAAATATTATGAAAAAGAAGTCAATAGTAGCTGCAATAAGTGCGTTATCACTTATTGTTTCGATGAATACAGGCATTGGTTCTGTATTTGCAGGTGAGCAGAGTACAGTCCCAGGTACTGCCAAACAGCCATTTGTTGTTACAGATGGTTTATTTGACCAGGCTAAGACAGAGTCAGATTTAGGACTTTCTAAGATTGAAGGAGCAGAAACTGTTACAGTATTTACAGCAACAGATGATACAGACCATTACTGCAATGGTGTTGTTATGACTGAATTCAAGGGAAAGCTGTATACACAGTGGCAGAGTTCAGCAAAGGATGAAGATGCAGAAGATACATGGGTTGCATATAGCGTAAGTGATGATAATGGAGCTACATGGAGCGAACCTAAAGTGCTTGTTCCTACAATAGATAATGGATATTGTTCATCAGGTGGATGGTTTGTAAGTGGTGATACACTTGTATCATATATTAATGTATGGTATTCAGATACTACACCAAGAGGTGGTTTTGCATATTATGTAGAGTCAACAGATGGTGAACACTGGTCAGAGATGAAGCCGGTATTAATGAAAGATGGAACACCTATGAAAGGTATTATAGAACAGGACCCACATGTACTTGCAAGTGGAAGAATAGTTAATGCAGCTCATTTCCAGCCAGGACTTTTTGCATATCCAATATATACAGATGACCCATCAGGTACTAAAGGCTGGGTTAAGGCACAGTATACCTGCATGGAACAGGGCGAAGGTGCAACAACTTCAAGAGAGATGGAACCAAGCTTATTTGTCAATGAAGATGGAACTATTGTTATGACTTTCAGAGACCAGAACAGCTCTTTTGTAAGACTTGCAGCAATAAGTACGGACCAGGGTGAAACATGGAGCGAAACAGTAAGTACTAATATGCCGGACTGCCGTGCAAAGCAGAGTGCAGGTAATCTTCCAGATGGAACAGCTTACCTTGTTGGATGTTCAGTTAATAATAAAGGCAGATGGCCTTTGACAATCACATTAAGCTCAGATGGCAAGACATTTGATACAGCATATGTACTCCGTACTCATGATGAGTTCCCAGAGTTAAAGTATACAGGTAAAGCCAAGAGATTAGGTTTCCATTACCCTAAGTCAGTTGTTATAGGCGATTATCTTTATATTTCATATGCAACAAGTAAGGAATATGTAGAATATACAAGAATTCCATTAGACGCTATTTCACTTAATGCAGACAAGGAAGCGCCAGTTATCAGTGGTATTGAAGATGGTGCTGAGTACACAGACTCAGTAACATTTACAGTTGAAGATGCTAATCTTAAGAGCGTAACTGTGAACGGAGAGGCATTAACAGCAGAAGATGGAAAGTATACTCTTACAGTAAGTGATGGACAGCAGGTTGTTGTTGCAGAGGATGAAGCAGGTAACAAGACAGTAGTTAAGGTTATGGTAAAGGCTTCAGCTAACAACAGCACTGAGGATACAACAACAGCAACAGATGCATCAGAAAATACTAATACTAACAGCGATAGCAATAGCAATAGTAATAGTAATAGTAATGTAAGCACACCTCAGACAGGTGATACTATGATGCGAGTTGCAGCTATAATGGCAGGATTATTATTGGCCAGCGGATTAGTTATATTTGCAGCAGGAAAGAAGCGCAGAGCTTAGTTTGAAAATGTGAGTATATCAGAATAAAAAAACCGCCGCCCTAAACATACTCTATATAATAAGCAGCAGATGGTAGCAACATTTGACTACATATTATATAGACATTGTTTAGGGCGGCGGTTATTTTTTATTAATCATTATAGTAGTCTGCTATGACATTATCCTTCAATAGCAATTCTCTTAGTAGTTTCAACCTGTTTAGCTTCTTTCTTAGGAATAGAAAGTCTTAAGATACCACTTTCATACTTAGCCTTGATATCATCCTCAGTGATGGCATCGCCAACATAGAAGCTTCTGCTCATAGAACCGGCATAACGCTCTTTTCTGATATACTTGCCTTCCTTATCCTTCTCTTCCTTATCAAGTCCCTTAGCGGCACTTATTGAAAGATAGCCATTATCAAGCTGTACATCTATTTCATCCTTCTTAAATCCAGGTAAGTCGATATCAACTTCATAACCTGAGTCAGTCTCCCTGACATCAGTCTTCATTTCGTGTGCGGCATGCTTGCCATATAAAGCTTTGTCAACTTCAGGAAATCCAAAGTTCATCCAATCATCATTAAATAAGTTTTCTCCAAAAATACTAGGCATTAACATAAGTCATCGCTCCTTTTTAATAAACTGTCTGTTCGGCTGAACATTTCGTTCATTGCGGATTACATATTCATCTGAACTATTACCTTGTTTCTTTGTAAACTCAGGTTGGTTTGTTAAGCTATTTCCTTTTCTTAACTCCTCTTCCTTTGTTCTGACTATGTTATAGTCCTAATTGTTAGCACTGTCAACAGGTGAGTGCTAAAGTTTATAATTTGTTAATAATTACTTTTGAAGATGTCTAATTTTCAGCGCCTTCTTTAATATTATGTCTTTCAGCATAACCAGTAAGAATAAGAGTAAGCGCGCCGTCACCGGTTACGTTGCAGGCTGTACCGAAGCTGTCCTGAAGGGCGAATATTGTAAGCATAAGGGCTGTACCAGTATCGCCAAAGCCAAGAACACTTGTTATAAGACCGAGTGAAGCCATAACAGTTCCGCCGGGAACTCCGGGCGCACCTATTGCAAATATTCCAAGAAGAACACAGAATAAAACCATAGTTCCAACAGTCGGTACAGAGCCGTAAAGAATTTTGGAAACTGTCATACAGAAGAATACCTCAGTCAATACAGAGCCACACAGGTGGATGTTTGAGAAAAGAGGAATTCCGAAGGAAACCATATCTTTACGGAGTGGCTTTGCTTTGCCGGCACACTGGAGTGCAACTGCAAGAGTAGCGGCAGATGACATAGTACCGATAGCTGTAAGATAAGCTGGTCCGTAGCACTTGATAACATCGAGAGGATTTTTCTTTGAGTATATTCCTGCGATAGTATATAAAAGAGCCATCCATATATAATGTCCAAGTAATACAATAATAATAATCTTAAGGAATACAGGTGCCTGCTTTGTGATAGAACCCTCATAAGAGAGTGTGCAGAAAGTAAGTCCTATAAAAAGTGGAAGAATAGGAATCATAATTCTTGTTACAATAGCAAGCACAATCTTCTGGAACTCAATCAGTATATTTGAAATGAGTTCTGCCTTAGTCCATGCAGCAGCAAGTCCAATCATAACTGAGAATACAAGCGCACTCATAACAGGCATAATCTGAGGTATAGATAACTCAAACACTGCATCAGGTATGGACTTAAGACCATCTACAGTAGGTGATATTGATAAATGTGGTATAAGCACATATCCGGCAGCAGTTGAGAAAAAAGCCGCACCTACAGATGATGCATAAGCTATCGAAACTGCGATAAGAAGCAGTTTTGAAGCATTTTTGCCAAGCTGTGTTATAGAAGGCGCAATAAATGCAATAATAATAAGTGGGATGATAAAGTTTATTATCTGGTTGATAACATACTTTAATGTAACAACAATATTTAAAGCAGCGCCAGTGAACCTGTTACTATCAGTGGCAGAAAACAGAAGTCCGAATACGACACCGGCTATAACGCCCACCAGAAGCTTGAAGGGCAGGCTGTGAAAAATAGAACCTTTTTTCATAAAAATGTTTCTCCTTAATGTGTAAATGTTTAATATGAATTCCGTATAATAGCCGCATTTATTATTTAATACGCATTACACAGCAATGGTACTATGATAATATATATTACAAAAAATCACAATGGAAAGCTTTTACATATGATAAAAATGTTTATCATAAGAAATAATATGAGCAAAAAAAGTATAAAAACTGACGATTTATGATAAGGTTTGGATAAAATTGGATAATTATGAAAATATTTCATTCTTATACATATAGACAATTATTTAAATGATTTAGTATAATACTATAGTAAAGTCTATCAGATAATAATTGTATATTAGTAAGAATTAAAACAGGAGGAACTATGCTAGTAAGTGATTTATCACCTAAAGAGGTGTTCTCTTATTTTAAAGAAATATCAGATATTCCAAGAGGTTCAGGAAATACAGACAGAATAGCGCAGTACTGCGTTGATTTTGCCAACAGCCACAATCTTTTAGTAAGAAGGGATGAGGCTGATAATGTTGTTATATTTAAGGATGGTTCTAAGGGCTATGAAGACAAGGAGCCGCTTATACTTCAGGGACATATAGATATGGTGTGTGAGAAGAGTGCTGACTGCCATAAGAATATGGAGCTTGAGAGTATCGACTTATGTACAGATGGCGAAAGAGTATGGGCAGACGGAACAACACTTGGAGGAGATGATGGAATAGCGGTCGCATATATACTTGCTATACTGGCATCAGATACGATTGAACATCCACCTATTCAGGCAGTGCTTACAAGTGATGAAGAGATAGGCATGCTTGGTGCGCAGGCACTTGATACAAGAGATATTACAGCAAGAAAGCTTATAAATATAGACTCAGAAACAGAGGGTGTACTTTTTGTAAGCTGTGCAGGCGGTGTGAGGGCACAGTGTGAGATAGAGCTTGGAAGCAGGGAGGCATCATCAAAGAATGTGCATACTGTATACGAGATAACAGTAGGCGGACTTCAGGGTGGACATTCAGGTGTGGAGATACACAAGCAGCATGCCAATGCAATCAAGGTATTAGGTTCACTGCTCACAGGTATACAGAGAGAATGTGATATATGCGTATCAGATATAATAGGCGGCGGCAAGGAAAATGCAATACCTAAAGAGGCAACAGCATTTATAGCTATAAACAGTGATGAGTCGCCAGCATTTGTAAAGAAGTTCAGGGAATATACAGCTATTCTTCAGCAGGAATATAAGGCTGTAGAGCCGGATATTGCCATATGTCTTGAGAAAAAGGATATAGCCGCTGATATTTATTCACTTGAGGCTTCTAAGAATATCATATATGTACTTGGACAGGCCATAGACGGCGTGTGCAGGATGAGCACACAGATACAGGGAATGGTTGAAACATCACTTAACCTTGGAACTGTATTTATAAAGGATGATAAGCTTGTATACAGGTATCTTATAAGAAGCAACACAGCAAGCGGCAAGAGACTTGTGCTTGATAAAGTGTCAGCATTTGCAGAGTTTGCAGGTGGAAAGGCTGTGACTACATCGGATTATCCGGCGTGGGAGTACAGCAGTGACTCAAGATTAAGAAATGTTATGATAGAAAGCTTTAAGTCAGTATACGGAAGAGAGCCGGAGGTCACATCTATACACGCAGGTCTTGAATGTGGCATACTTTCAGGCAAGATGCCGGGAGTTGATATGATATCTTTCGGACCTACACTTGTTGACGTCCATACACCAGATGAGTATATGGATGTTGCATCGGTTAAGAGAAGCTGGAATTATCTTCTTGAAGTTTTAAGAAATATATAAGGCTTTTTGCTTCTGACATTATATGATGTTGTGGTCTAAAGCCCCCAACTATGATAGACGTGAAATTTACCCGTTATTCGCACATTGTATGAATATTATCATGCATTAAGGCTTATACTGGGCAGGTTCCAAGGTCGTTCATCCATTAATCAACAGGCTATGGATTAAGACTTTTGACCATGATGTTATTATTAAGTTAAGAAAGGGTTAATTTATGATTAAAGATGGATTTCTATATCTGGCTGCACTTATATTTGCTGCGGCTATATTAGTTAATTTACCTAAGATATTCAAAGGTAAAAAGGCTCAGGTCTTTTTTAACTTTGCACCACCTATCGTACTTATATACCTTGGACTTATGCTCCTTTGTACCTTAAAGGTATGGGACTTAAGCGCAACAAGTGCTGTATATAAGTCAGTTAAAAACCCGATATTATATGCGATGTTATTCTTAATGTTATTACGTTGTGACCTTAAGAAGATAGCTAAGTTAGGTCCTAAGATGCTTATAGGTTTCTTTGCCGCTACATTATCAATAGGTCTTGGTTTTGTTGTTTCATATGCGATATTCCACCAGTGGCTTGGTGAGGGGTCATGGAAAGCCCTCGGCGCGCTTTGCGGAAGCTGGATGGGCGGCGGTGGTAATATGCTTGCTATTCAGGCAGCTATCGGCGTAGATGAGGCTACTATGGCATATGCGCTTGTTATGGACTCTATATGTGCAACATTATACGTAATGTTCCTTTTATGGGCTATTGGAGAACACAAGAAGTTCAATGCATGGACAAAGGCAGACACAAGCATTATCGATGGCGTTGGAGCTGCACTCGAAGAGGAAGCAAAGGCTAATACTAAGCCATTAGTATGGCAGAACATCATATTATTACTTGGTGCCGGACTTTTAGTATCAGCTTTATCTATGGAGTTAGGTACACCTCTTAACAAGCTTATGCCAGTATTTGACAGCTCAACATGGACGGTACTTGTAGTCACAGTTCTTGGTATATTATTCGCCCTTACACCATTTGGTAAGATTAAGGGAACAGAGGAAATATCTAATGTTATGTTATATATCGTTATTGCACTTATTGCTTCAAGAGCTGACTTAAGTGCAGTTGGTAATGCACCAATATGGCTGCTTGCAGGTTTTGTAATACTTGTTATCCACGTAGTTATTATGATTATTCTTGCAAAGGTATTAAAGATGGATATATTCACATGCTGCGTTGCATCACTTGCCAACATAGGTGGTACAGCCACAGCACCAGTTCTTGCAGGCGCATACTCAACAGCCCTCGTACCAGTAGGTATTATTATGGCGCTGTTAGGCTATGTCATAGGAACAGGTGGCGGACTTATAGTTGCTAATATTATGAGTCTGTTTGGATAGATGTTTGAATTAATATAGATATAAATGTTTTATACAAGTAAATGCATATAAAAAATCTATGCTTATATAAAATGATTTTAGTAAACCTGTCATATATCAGTTGAATGACTGATATATGGCGGGTTTTTGTATTTAAGGGTTCTTTGTCAAGGGGGTGGGGTATAAGAGCTATTGTCAGGTTATATCAGATTTACAGAATGACATGTGTCTTTCAGTTTTTTATATTATAGTTTTTTGCCAATAATGAGGGAAAGCTTATATTGGAAAATTTTATTTGTATTGCAAGAATAAATATATGATTTATATAAAATATTTCAAATTTACTTTGACATATGATTAAAATAATTATATTATTAATATAGTTA
>ERZ791815.867-NODE-867-length-22659-cov-5.481242_pt1 | contig 22659 bp, 23 predicted proteins | sample MGYA00510302_ERZ791815 | MGnify/ENA primary metagenome ERZ791815 (study PRJEB30046, sample SAMN00791995) | human gut metagenome | study: EMG produced TPA metagenomics assembly of the A metagenome-wide association study of gut microbiota in type 2... | reverse complement strand
TGACCCCAGCAGTGCGCTGCCGCCCCTGCACCCAGCCACAAAGGGATTGCATCCCTCTGTACTCCTGCACCGGAAAAACCGGCATCCACCGCTGATACGGTGTCCGCCAGCTTTTCCGGCTCCGTATCCATACATCTGCACCAATCGCAGGAAGTGGATACGGAATACGCCTGCGGGGATTACCGTTCAAAATACTGGGTGCAGACCCGGTATTTTTTGGTAAATCGCCCTCATTTCAAGCAATTTTTTCTTCTGTCTGTATGACTTGAAAGCCATGTTCCTTTGCGTACTCCCTTGCAGCCGCCAGCCGTTCTTCACTGTACGGCGGCACCAGCCGGATAGAAAGGCGGGATTTGTCCAGCACATAGGTCGCGCTGCCTTCCGGTGTGCTGCGCTCCAACCTACACAATAGCGGATACTTCCTACTGAAATCTTCCAGCCTGCGTTTTAAGCTGGCGTTGAAGGTGTAAATACTGGCAATGTTCTCGCCCTCGTTCCAGTTGATGATGGTTTCTTTTTCATATTTAGACAGCTTCCTCATACAGTTCCTCCTCATAATCGGTGTTTGCTTTCAGCACACGCAGGCGGTGCTTGATCCGGTAATACTCATCCATCTCCATGCGTAGGCAGTGATAGAAGCTGTCGTACCAGCTTTCGTCTGTCTCTGACTCAATTTTCCTGGTCAGATGAAGCATCTGCCCTTTAGCCTCCGGGTCAACGGTCAGCGCTGTCAGCCATTTCAGCCTTGTCACTGTGTTGTGATGGCTGGGGCAGGCGTAAGCGTAAAGAATTTTCTTTTCCTTCATATTCAGTTTCATAATGATCTACCTCCATTCATTTGCTGCGGTGCGGTATGCCCCGCATGGTTTACTTTTCTATCTGCCGGTCTGTCTGCAAGCCGCTCCTGCCCGGATTTTCTCCCGGCGTATTGTCCTCTTTGGTGCGCTCCCGTCGTCACAAAATCCATGATTTTGCGGGAACCCTTTTATCGCGTCACTTCCCCGGAGGTCATACCCCTTGCAGCCGGTCATTCGATTTTCAAGGTTCTGTGTCTCCTGACAAGAACCAGTTTACCGAAAAAAGGGGGCTGCTCCCGTATGTCCAAGACGTTGGAATAGCGCACAAAAACCGCATATTTCCACGCTCTCGGAAACGTGCTATAATGAAAAAAATATTGAAAAATGTTGACGAGAGGGGGTGCTTTGATGTACACAAAACTGTCAATCCCGGAACGGCTCAAAGACCTGCGGGTGGTGGATAAGCACCTGACACTGGAACAGCTGGCAGAACAAACCGGCCTGTCCAAGTCGGCGCTGGGGAAATATGAGGGCGATGACTACAAGGACATCAGCCCATTTGCGATTGCAACGCTGGCAGAGTTTTACGGCGTGTCCACCGACTATCTGATGGGGCTGTCGGAAAATAAGACCATCCCTAATTCTGATCTCCAGTCGCTCCATTTGAGCGATGAAATGATTGAGCTATTAAGAAGCGGCAGGATCAACAACCGTCTGCTCTGCGAGCTTGCCACCCATGAAGGTTTTCCCCGGCTCATGACGGACATTACCGTTATCGCTGACCGTATCGCCGGTATGCGTGTCAGCCAGATGAATCTGGAACTGGAAGCTGCCCGGCAGAGCGTCATGGAAAGCTATGCGCCGGGAGACGATGACCTTTATATGCGAACCCTTGAAGTCGCACAGATAGACGGAGAGGATTATTTCAATCACATCGTCCATAAAGACATTGACAAGATCGTAAAAGACATCCAAACAGCACACACAAACGACGCTACCACCGCTGATGAACGGCAGGAAACCGTAGCCGAAGTCCGGCAAAAGTTTGAAAAGCTTGTGCAGACGGGAACCAGCGGAGAGGAAGCCTTTATTCAGGTTTTCTGCGACCAGATGGAAATTCCTTATGAGAAACTGACTTCTGCGGAATTTACTGCCTTTTTGGGAATCCTCAGAAAATCCAAAAAAGCAAAACGAACTAAAAGTATGCGGGGAAAGGGCAGCCCAATTCCTCCCAACCGGAATGGCAGACAGAAGCGTTAATAAAAGAACCACCCGCTGGGTAATCCAGTGAGTGGCTCAAAAAAGATATGCTGTTATTTCTGACAGACATCCTACCTTTTTCAGAATCCAGCTGATCGTGTCCCTGTTCATGTAAAATTCAAGGCAACTGAACTCTTCATCAACAAGTATGGCATATCTTTCCCCAGTTTTTGATAGTTGAGCGAGTGGGAAGTTTCCCGCCCACGGCTCTCGCCGGTGTTGTAGGTGTCGATGGTCTCCTTGCCTAGCACGGCGGCCAGCTCCTTGAGGGTGGTTGGCTCCTTCCCGCCCAGGAAGATGGAGGTATCCATGTTGCCGATGATGGTATCGGCGTTGTCCTTGTAGATGGCCTTGAGCTGGGACTGTGCCTGCAACACCAGACAGGCGGAGATTTCACGGCTTCGGATGGTCGCCACCAGTTTCTCCAGCCGGGGAATCTGACCGATGTTGGCGCACTCGTCAATGAGGCACCGCACATGGACCGGCAGCCGCCCGCCGTACACATCGTCGGCCTTTTCACACAAGAGGTTAAACAGTTGGGTGTAGCACATGGAGATCAGGAAGTTAAAGCTGTCGTCTGTGTCGCTCATAATGAGGAACAGGGCAGTTTTCCGGTCTCCCAGGGTGTCCAGTTCCAGCTCGTCGTAGGAAGTGACCTCCCGAAGCTCCGCGATGTCGAACACGGCCAGGCGCGCTCCGCAGGAAATCAGGATTGACTTGGCTGTTTTGCCCGCCGCCAGCTTGTATTTCTTATACTGGCGCACCGCAAAGTGGTTGGGCTTTCTGGATTCCAGCTCATCGAACATCAGGTCAACGGCATTTTTGTATTCTTCATCGTCCTCCCGGACCTCCATGCTGTTAATCATCTCGATGAGGGTGGAGAAGTTCTGTTCCTCTGCCGGGGCCTCGTAGTGGATATACCCGATGAGGGCGCAGTACAAAAGCGTCTCCGCCTTGACCCAGAAATCGTCCCCGGCCTTGCCCTCGCCTTTGGTGTTGGCGATCAGCGTCGTGACCAGCTTCAAGATGTCCTTTTCCGAGTGGATGTAGGCGAAGGGGTTGTAGTGCATGGATTTCTTGAAGTTGATGGTGTTCAGCACCCGAATCTGGTACGGCTCATAGATGACCTTACCGCGCTTATCCTTCATGGGCTTGCCGTCCTTGTCCAACTTGGGCGCGCCCCGCTGGAGCATTTTTCCGCATTCCACCAGGATGGTGCCCTTGGGGTCGGTGACAACATAGCTGCTGTGCATCTGCATCAGGTTCGGTTTCAGCCAGAACCGGGTCTTGCCGGAGCCGGAACCGCCGATCACCAGAACATTTTTGTTTCTGGCGGTCTTGGGGTCCTTGGGGCGGCTGGACATGGTGAGGCGCTCCGTCTGGGTCAGGATGACGTTATTCTGGAACACCGGGTCGATGTAAGGGGCAATATCGTCATGGGTGCCCCAACGCGCCGACCCATACTCCACATTGTGGCGGTATTTCTTGGCGTTCTTGGATTTCAGATACACCGCCAGCCGCAGGCCAGCGCCGCAGCACAGGCCCACAGCCAGGTCCAGCGGGTGCAGGCTGGGCCAGAAACTTTGTAACGCTCCGGGCAGGACAGAGAACAGGGAAAGAAATTTCTCGGAAGCATTTGCCCCCACAGCCAGCCGCCACGCCTCCCCGAAGTTGGTGGCGAACAGGCCCAGCAGGATATAGGGCAGGTTCAGAAGAACCAGCTTTTTCACATTCAGCTGCTTCATCGTTCCAGCTCCTTCCGCTTGTTCCGGTCCACAACCGCATTTTTGATAAGCGCCTTGAAGTGGCTGAGCTTCGCCAGCACCGACGGGCGCTCGCTGCGGTCTGCCTTCTTGACCTTCTTCTGGGTGTATTCCGAGAACGCCGCCGTCAGGGCGTCGGCATCGCGGGCCTTGAAGAAAATCAGGTACTTGGGCGGGGAGCTGCTGCGGTCTTTCTTCACCGCATAGTCCACGCCGTACTTCCGGGCGATCTTCTCAAACTCCTTGATGGAGGGGTCGGTGATCTCGATGTTGGACACACCCTGATTCTGGCCGATCAGCTGCTTGACCGTCTGTTTGCCCTTGGGGGTGACGGGGGAATCCCGGCTGCGCTGCTTTTCCAGCTTTTTCTCCCTGCGGTGGGCCATGTACTTGGTAACGGCGGCTTTCAGCAGCCGTCCGGTGAACTTGGTGCCGCTGACTACCAGCGTTAAAGTCCTGTTTTCTACTTCCTCCTGCATTTTTCTCGCCTCCTTTCCACGGATTTTGCAGGGGTGGCGTTGATACTAAGGCGGGACCACCAGCCGCCGCAGCAGATGCCGGTGCCTCATACTGTCACCAGGATCAGGTCACGCAGATCGGCAAAGTAGAGCTTGCCCTTGGGCGTTACCAGGGTATAGGAGCCGGAATGGCCGTTGCGGTAGTAGTCCTTCACGCAAAACAGGCCCTCATTGCTGCTTTTGGCATAGGGCAGCACGCAGCCGGAGGGGGCGCGGTAGACAAACCGCTGTTCCAGCAGGAACCGGACAAACTGCCGCTCCGGCACAACCAGCTCTTTGGCGGTAGTACGCAGGTTGGTGCTGTGGTGCAGGTCGATGAACAGGTCATAGTAAGCCGCTTTGCCTTTCAGGCGGGCATTGTCCGCCCGCAGTGCTGCATTTTTCTCCCGCTCAGCCAGCAGGTCGGAGCAGAGCTTCATCAGCGCCTCCGGCGAGGTGGCGACTTCCCACAGCTTTTCTTTGGTCATGTAGGCCCCGTGCTTGCGGATAGAGGGCAGCACCTCATCAAACACCCAGCGCTCAAACCGCTCTGCCGAGGGGAGCTTGCTGTGGACGATGAGACGGTACACATCGCCCTCAGAGATAAAATTGATCTCCTGAAGTTTGCCGCTGATAGGGCTACTGCGTTTCACGGTAGCCCTGCAATGGCGAGAAACCGCATCGTTCGGACGGGCGTAGCCGAGCGCCTTAGCGGCATCAAAGCCGCAGAACAGGTACTTACCGTTTTCCTCAATGACGCGAACGCTGCCAAACTCCGGGTTTTTGAAAATTTCCATCTGGTTCATATCGTGCCTCCTTGGGCGATGCAGTAAAAAAGCGGCCTTTACCAGCCGCCTGCATACATATCGTGATTTACTTGGGAAGTGTAGTGGTTGCTCATGGTGGTGGGCGCATTGAACAGCACGGTCAGCAGGTACTGCTTCATGTTGCGGACCTCGGTGGTGTTGTTGTGCAGGCACTCCATGACAAACTCGATGTGGCTGCTGTCCAGCTTCAAAAATCGGGACCGTACAACCTCATGGGGAAAGTCACTGCCTGCGATCCGGGTGGTTTTCCGCTTGGCGCAGACCGTTTCCACGATCAGCTCCACGATCTCGTCCAGGTCCTCCCGGTAGGTGGCAAACTCCCGGCACAGGTGGTCGTACTCGATGTTGTCCAAAATCAATTCCCGATAATTCTGCATTTCCTCCATCGACATCGCATCCCTTCCTTTCCGTTCCGGCGGCCTGGCCGCCGCTGTTCCCCGGAAGGGAATGGAATCGGTACTTGATGGATCAGTTTTTGATTTTTGGGTATTTGATTTCTCTATATTTAATTCTGCGGGCTTTTCCGTATCCGGTTTATCCAGATACGGGTTTTCCGTATCTGGTGAATCCGTATCTGGCCCAGGCGTCTCCGGCAGCTGGGGCTGCTCATAGATCACATACTCGGTGTCGCTGATCCGGCCCTGCCGGTCACGCAGCTGGTGGCGCACGATATAACCGGCACCCTCCAGCTCCCGCAGCGCACCGCCGATGGCGTCCACGCCCTCCTTGCAGATTTTTGCAAGGCCGCGGGTGGTATAGTTCCAGTCATCCGGCAGGGACAGCATCATGGAGAGCAGTCCCTTGGCCTTCAGGGATAACGCACGGTTGCGTAAATGGTGATTGCTCATCACGGTGTAATCACGGGTCCGCTCAATGCGAAAAACGGCCATTTCATCACTCCTCTCGGCATTTGTGGCATGAAAAAAGCCGCAATCTTCAAAAAAAGACTGCGGCGGTCAGATTCTGTATTTCCGGCTGTGCGAAGCATAGGGCGGCCTCGGCACAGGTGGCCGGTAGAAGATGTCCTGCGCGGTGCCGAAAGGCAGGCGCTGCATCACCCGGTCGATCTCGACGCTTTCCATGTCCTGCTGAGATTGGCAGTGTTCCCGGATGGCTTCCTGGATGTCTTTAACGGTACACATAATTCAGTCCTTTCTTGGTAGGGGTGGTTTACGGGTGGCGATTCTTTTTCGGCTTGAAGTCGATGATATGCCCTTCCACAACATGGGCATACCGTTTGATTTTGATTTCCCGGCGCTTCTGCATGAGAAGGGCGGCCTGATACCCGTCCTCCGTGAGAAACAGCCGCATTTCATCACCGGGGCTGCCGTAGGAGCAGGGACGCAGGACGGAAAACTCGATCATCCAGCGGGTGTTGTCCCGAAAACGCTCCACAGCCAAAATGTTGTGTCCTTTCAGCTCACGGGCTGAAATATCCCTCATAGGCGCTCCTTTCACCGCTGCTGGTCTCTCTGACGCTTGCGCTGCCACTGTTCCAGCAGCTTGATAATCGTTTCCTGCATCTTGGCCGGCGTGTAACTCTTGGGGAAATACTTCCGCAGGGTGTCGGAGGTGAAAGTCACCCGGTCCAGGTCGCTTTTCTTTTCCTCACCCATGATGACGCGCATCATGTCCAGGGTCAGGTGGCCCTCCTGACTGTATTTCTTGAGCCGCTGGGCCTGGGAGAGGGAGGGGGTGGCCTGCTCACTGTCCATCGCGTCCAGCAAATCCCGCTGTTCCTCTTTTTTGAGAAAGGACAGCTCGTAGGCGGGGTTGAAGGCGATTTTCTTCTCGTCCACCATGTTCAGCAGTTCGGGAATCAGCTCGGTCAGGCGGATATAACGCTGAACCTGCCGCTGGCTTTCTCCTGCCTGATTGGCAACAAGAGAAATCGAGGTCTGCGACTTCTCGCCAACTTGGCGAGAAGTTAAATCTGACCTCTCGCCCTGATGTTTCATGGCCTCCAACTTCATCTTATAAGCAAAAGCCCGCTCACTGGGGAGCAGGCTTTCCCGCTGCAAGTTGCTGTCAACCATGATGATGGTGGCGGCATCGTCGTCCAGGTCCCGGACAATCACTGGCATGGTATCCTTGCCAGCCAGTTCGCTGGCCCGGTGCCGCCGGTGTCCGGCCACCAGCTCATAGCCGCCGTTAGGGTCTGGCCGTGCAATGGCGGGGACCAGAACGCCATACTGCCGGATACTGTCTGCTGTTTCCATCATGGCCTCGTCATCTTTGACCTTAAAGGGGTGGTCCTTGAACGGATGCAGCTCCGTGAGCGGAATCTCCAGAACCTTTTCCCGCTGGACATCGGCGCGGCTTTCCTCAGTGGAGAACAGGTCATCGACCGATGCCAGCTCTACTTTTTTCGCGCTGCTTTTCAAGTCTCAGCACCTCCTTGGTCAGATTTTTGTAGCCCTCGGCCACCTTGCCGCCGGGGTCATGGGCAAAGATGCTCTTGCCCTCGGCGCTGATCTCCTTGGCCCGGACAGAATGGGGAATTTCGGCGCCGAACACCTTGATTTTGCTGCCGTAGGTCTCCCGCAACAGGGCGGCGATCTCTTTGGCGAAGTTCGTGCGATTGTCCACCATCGTCAGCAGGATGCCGTCGATCTGGAGCTTGGAATTCAGCTGCCGCTTGACCTTGTTGATGGTGGACAGCAGCTGTTCCAGGCCCTTGGCGGGCAGATACTCCGCCTGGACGGGGACTATGATCCTGTTTGCCGCTGCCAGGGCGTTGACCGTGAGCATACCCAGGGAGGGCTGGCAGTCAATCAGGATATGGGAATATTGTCCCTTCACGGTGTCCAGATACTGCCGCAGGACGGTCTCGCGGCTCATAGCGTTCACCAGCGATACCTCCATGCCGGAGAGCTGGATGTCGGCGGGCATCAGGTCCACGCTCTCCGGGTGGTGCAGGATGCCCTCGCCGGGCTTGATTGGCTCGTCCATCAGGATACGGCCCATCGCGTCCGAGAGGGTAAAGGGCAGCTTGTCCGGCTGGGGATTGCCCAGGCTGATGGTCAGACTGGCCTGGGGATCAGCGTCCACCAGCAGGACTTTCTTCCCGGCCTGGGCCAGCCCGATTCCTAAGTTCGCGCAGGTCGTTGTCTTGCCGACGCCGCCCTTCTGGTTGGCGACGGCGATGATTTGCGTGTTCATAACAATCACCTCATTTCTGTTTGGTGTTGTCATGTGCTTGCTCAGCAGTTCTGGAAATGGAAAAAGCCGCCACTTGAACAAGTGACGGCTTCGCCTAAATCCAATATTCTGTTGTGTTTGAAATCAAAAGGCTTTGAGTTCCTTTCTGCTATTCATTTGTCGTTAATGAAACACCCCCTATAATTCGACCTATTTCAGTTTGATTTTTCGGTTAGGAAAAGGATGAAAAAACCAGACTGAAAACCTCAAAACCCTTGATTCTACGGGGCTTTTCCGGTTTGTCGTAATTATACCGTAAGGGCACTCCTGCGCCAGCCTATTGCTGAAAGAGGGCGTGCCGATGAAGCAGATTCAAGAGTGGTTAGGTCACAGTGATATTTCCACCACAGCCAATATCTACGCGCACTTGGATTCGCAGTCCAAGAACCTGAGCGCCCGGACGATGGCAAACACGCTGACGTTGCCGGAAGCGCAGCCCATAAAGAAGTGGTAACATGAACAGAGGGCGGCACCTGAGAAATCGGGTGCCGTCTTTTTTGCTGTCAATTTGTACCCAAGATGCAGGAAGAATCTTGTGTAGTTCTGTGAATAGCTATTTCCCGCGATTGCTGGTATGATTTGTACCGAACCCGAAAATCACTACTTGAAAATAAAGGGGAGATGTTTATAAGAAAAGCATCGGGATTTTGCAAAGCGGCAATAAAAAATCACTACCCAATGTGAAATTGAGTAGTGATACTTGGCGCAGACGGCGGGACGCAAAGCGCCGGGCATGGGCTGTTCGAATCCCACCTTGCAACCCTTGCATAGTTTGCCGCAAAAATAATAAGCAGCACCCCGCAAGGTGCTGCTCTTGGCGCAGACGGTGGGATTCGAACCCACGTGGCATTGCTGCCAAATTGATTTCGAGTCAAGTACATCAAGGTATTCGTCTTATATCTCTTTATTCCGCTTTGCGTTGGAACGTCTGTTTTCTGCTCTTACGCTTGTTTTTGATATTTTGACTTATTTCGTTTTATATGTTGCCTGTGGCTGTTTGGGCAACATTTAGGCAACAATCGTTTTTTGGGCAACACTTTTTGGCACAACACAGGGAAAATTAAAAATTTGTACAGAATTTGAAGATTTGGCTATATTTCAGTCCAAGTCTTTTTTCTTTTATGGAGGTTTCTACCGTGAAAAATACAAATTCTGCTGCCGAAAGTGGCGCTTTTATCCGCAAAACGCGAGGGTATTCTGTTGTGCAGAATGAGGCGCTGTTCAACGATAGCTTATCCATGAGCGCTAAGGGGCTGTATGCCTTGATTGCTGCCCGTATTGATTATACCGCAGTGCCGCTGACAAAGCAATGGCTGATGAACCACTGCACTGAGGGCGAGCGCTCCTTTAACCGCGCATGGGATATGCTGAAAAATAACGGCTATTTGGTTGCGCACGTTCGTCCAGCCAAGCACGGACGATTCTGCTATGAGTACGAACTGCGTGATTCAAATAACGGTTGGAACGGTGTGTATCTGATTTATTACGATGCACAGGGAAACATCAGTAACACCAATCTGACGAAAGCCAACCATACCCTACAAAATGTACCTACTGGTATGACCACCACCCACAAAACCGCACCGGTGGTAACCACACCTATGGTAAGCGCAGTGGCGGTAATGTAGGTAGTATTATAATTACTATAATTAAATACTCTTAGTAATTACTATATCAAATACTATAAATAAACCATCTGAAAAAGAAAAAAGGGCGGCGCAGAAAATTTGCCATACAACAACCTCTCTTTTTCAGAAGGCTTGCAGAATGAAAGGGTTACACAATGAAAATGGAATATGTGAATGTAAACGGCTATCTGATTCCAAAGTTGGAAAATGGTCCAATCACAGACAACACCATTGGAAAATACGGCATGATGCGAGCGCGATACCTTGATGAGCATCGACCAATGGAGCGCGACCAGATGTTGTTGGATGGAACGCTGGCACAACACCTCACGAACATTGACTGCGAGGCACATCGTCAAGTTGAAAGTCTTACCAAAGTATTGGCAGCGGAAGCCAAAATCAATGAAGAAATGAAACGTTGTAACCCGCTGGAATGGGCAGCAGCTATGCAAGGCTTGCAAGCACAGGCCGAAGAAATTGTGTGTGCTGAACTGATTTACGCAGAGGAAAACACGAACGATTCACTCTCTTTACCGGGAAAGTGATAGCGTTCCCGGACAGTGCGGCAAGCACGTCATTATGCTGTCATGCCAGCATAACGACCGTTTGTTAGGGGCAAGCCCCTAAGACCCCAATAGGAGAAAGCAAATGTTAAAACGCCAAAAACAAGTAACGGTACGTTTTACCGAAGAAGAATACCATCAACTGAAAAATAAATGCGATGCAGCCGGTATGAAGATGGAGCCATTTCTCCGAGCGTTGGTTAGTGGCTGTACAATACGCGAACGCCCGCCGGATAGCTATAAAGCCTTGGCAGCACAGGTAGCCGCAGTCGGCAACAATTTGAACCAGCTTACCCGGCTGGCTAACAGTACAGGCAAGATTGAAAATGCTCAACTTGCCGAGGCGAGCCGCATCATGCAGCGCATCTGGCAGTTTATGCAGGAGAAAAGTTAATGGCTATTACAAAGATTTTGCCCGTTCGTGGGCAACTAAAAGGCTGCTTAGACTATGCTGCCAATCCGCAAAAGACAGAATATTTCAGTACGGCAGATATGCAGCGGTTAATCGGCTACACACAGAACAAGGATAAAACCGAACACCAGCTTTATGTTTCGGGCTTTAATTGTATGCCGCAAAATGCTTATTGCATTATGCAGGCAACGAAACAACGATGGGGCAAGCCTTTGAACGGTGGCAATGTGGGCTATCACATTATTCAAAGTTTTAAGCCCGGAGAAGCAACGCCGGATCAAGTGCATGAAATTGGCTGCGAATTCGCACGGCGATTCTTAGCAGATCGGTTTGAATGTACCGTCAGCACCCATTTAGACAAAGGCCACTTGCATAACCATATTGTTGTAAACTCGGTTTCGTTTATGGATGGTCGAATGTTTCGTAATGATTTTACTACTTACTACAAGGGTATTCGAGCTGTTTCCGATGAACTGTGCCGCGAAAATCGACTGTCTGTTGTGGAAACAGACGGACACGGGAAATCCTACGGCGAGTGGAAACACGAAAAAGAAGGCGCACCCACGCTGCGCGGTATGGTAAAAGCCGATGTGGAAATGGCGATGGCTTCCGCAGACAGCTTTGCCGGATTTATTGCAGAGTTGCAGCAAATGGGTTATAAGGTGAAATACGGACCGAAGGTTACACATATGGCTGTGCGCCACAAAGATGCACAGAGAAATATTCGATTGGATAAGATTAGTCCACGCTTCAGCGAGGACGCCTTGCGGAGTTACTTCCAAGAGTTGCGTAAACTTCCGCCCGCAATGCAGCAAGAATACAAGCAGCAAACAGTACCTCATCCACCACGCCGGCAGCCGAAAGAGCAGCCTAAGCCTGTTCGCCGCCGCGCACGGTATTGCGGTAAGCTGAATTATAAATGCCGCAAAATTACCGGGTTTATGGCTTTCTATTATCGCTACTGTGCATTGCTGAGGAAAGCATATAAAGGCAAAGTCGGCAAGCGGTGCTATTACCTGCTGCGCGATGATTTCTTGAAGTACAATCGCTATCGGCGGCAATGCGATCTTTTGTGGAAACGGCAAATCACAACGCTTGACGAACTGCTGACTTACAAAGAAAATCTGCAAGCTGAATATAGCACTCTTACGGCGCAGCGCAGGGCGCTCTATCGCGGGAAGAGTAAAACTACCCCTGCCGATTATTCGGAGCAAATACAGGCGCTCACAGCCCGCATCAGAGAGCTGCGGCGGGAGATTACCACCTGTGCTGACATTGAGATGGACTGCGAGATGGTGCAGGATAAGGTGCAAAGGGCGGCGCATAGGCGGGAAAACCCGCCCCGTGAAAGAATACATCGCCGCGCCTATTGACTTTTCTTTCTTTCTCATCTAAAATGAAAAGAAAGAAACGAAAGGAAAGGAGCAGCGTGATGCTGTCTTTTGAAAATCAAAACATCGAATTCAAGCAGGCGTATGTCCCCGACATCCGAAAAGAAGTGATGGGCTTTGCCAATGCAGAGGGCGGAACGGTTTACATCGGCGTTCGCAAGGACGGGGCGGTTGTTGGGGTGGACGACCCCGACGGCGTGATGCTGCAGGTCGTGAATTCGCTGAAAGATTCTTTGTCCCCGGATGTGATGCCGTTTGTCAAGGTAAGCACGGTGGAAATGGAAGGAAAGCAGGTTGTAGAAATTGACGTGACGACCGGCACCAATCGTCCCTATTATCTCCGCGAAAAAGGGCTGAAACCCAGCGGCGTGTATGTCCGCAAGGGCAGCTCCACGCAGCCCATGACTGAGGAGGGGATTCGGGAGATGCTTTTGCAGAACAGCGGAAGATCCTATGAATCCGGCCGCAGCATGAATCAGGACCTCACATTTCAAACGCTTTTGGAGGAGATGCTCAAGCGCTCCATTGAAATCGGAACAGCACAGATGAAAACGCTAAAGCTCATCGGCGAGGATGGGCTGTACACAAATCTGGCCTTGCTGCTCTCGGATCAGTGCGAGACCACCACAAAAATCGCGCTCTTTCAGGGCACGGATAAAGAACTGTTCCGCGACCGGAAGGAGTTTACCGGCTCTATCCTGAAGCAGCTGGAGGATGCCTACCAATTTATTGACCTTTTCAACAAAACCAAGGCGACCTTTTCCGGGCTGAACCGAACCGATTGTAAGGATTATCCGGACGAGGCCGTCAGAGAGGCGCTGCTGAACAGCATGGTTCACAGAGATTACTCTTTCAGCGGCAGTAATCTGATTAACCTGTATGAGGACAGAATTGAATTTGTTTCCCTTGGCGGTCTTGTACCCGGTCTGGAGCTGAAATCTATTTTTCTTGGCGTTTCGCAGTCCAGAAACCCGAATCTTGCCGCTGTTTTTTACCGTATGCGTTTGATTGAAAGCTACGGCACGGGAATCGGAAAGATTGAGCGCGCCTACAAATCCTGCTCGATGCAGCCGGAGTTTGAAACGGCAAAGGGTGTTTTCCGCGTGACACTTCCGAACCGCAATGAAGTGCAGGAAACAGGCGGAAAAGCGCAGCCCGGCGAGGGACGCAGCACATCCTTGAACGACCAAAAGCAGCGCCTTGTCCAATACGCGAAGGAAAACGGCAGCATTACACGGAAACAAGCCGAAACACTGCTTGACGCCGGAACCACAAAAGCATATCGTCTGCTGAAAGAACTCTGCGATGCAGGCAAACTGATACAAAAGGGCAACGGAAAACAGAGCTGCTATGTCATTCCATGAACAATAGACAAACAGGGGGCATCCCGACGAAAGTCAGGATGCCCCCTGTGTTCGAAATTATGATTTTGGCAAAATTTCTAAAAATAGCGCAATTACAAGAAATTACCTATCTGGAAGTTGCTTTATTTGGGAATGTCCTCCGGCGTAATACCGTCCCCTGTGTACTCCGTAGATGCAATAGAGGACAAAACGCAAATCAGCAGGCAGCGCTTTTCAGGGGGACAGTAAGCGTTTATCTTTTTATGCCGAAAAAACCGCACAGGAGGCAGAGAGCCTGCAAGGCAAGGCGCTGGATACAGGACGAATCAGCTATCGTCAATTTCGGATTTTACAGGAAAAGCGCCGGCGTATGCCAACCGCGCACGCCGCCCAGCCCGCTGAAACAGAGAATGTCCCTTTGGCGCAGAGCGCCGACCGGCGAGAAATCAGCAAGCGCCAGCGCTTTCGGCAAAGGGCGCTGGATAAGCGGGAGATCAAAACGCCCGATTCCTACCTTCGCTTTTTCCTGTGATCGCTGTGGCCGCTGTTGCCGTGAACGAGAAGACGTTCTGCTCAATCCGGCGGATCTGTTCCGCATTGCAAAGTTTCTGAATCAGACACCCTCTCAGGTTGTAGAACACTATTGCGAGTGCTGCATCGGTCCGGATTCCGGACTGCCCCTCATCCGCTTGAAACCAAAAGCCTACCGCAACACCTGCCCCTTTCTGGGATCCGAATGCTGCTGCGAGCCTAAGTCTTGATAATCCCCATTACTTGCCATACATTCCTCACCGATCTTCTATCAAGAAAAATTTTTCGATTGATTCTGTCATGATTCCCGCCTTTTATTACTAGATAAAAAACGCAACCACACGATTGGCTTTTGCTCAACCGTGCGGTTACGTTTTTAAATAATAAGCTTTACCTGTAACTCAAGACAGCGCCTGCACCTCGAAAGGCGCCAAGGTCAGGCCCCGGGCGGTGACAGCATTCTCGTTGTGGTTGAGCACAAAACGCACCGTGCGCTCGCCGCTGCTGCGGGTGACCAGCTCCACCCCTTCGGGCAGATGCTCCACCGTCAGGCCGGCCCAGGTCATGGCTTCGCCCAGCACCTGTTCCAGGATGGCGGCATCCGGGGTGGTGCCCAGATAGTAGGCCCGGCCTTCGCCCAGCTCGTTGCGGGTGATGGCAGCATACTGCTGGTAGAAGGTATCGTTGTAGCGGTACAGCACTTCCGCCCGGTCCGGCACGATCATATCCCGGAAGATACCCGCGGTGCCGCTGCCGTTGTCGCTGATCAGGGGGATGCAGTCGTATTCCTGCACACTCTCGGTCTCCTCGATATGCAGGCCCAACAGTTCGCTGCAGTCTACCGGCAGCACCTTGCCGAAGGTTAGGTTATTGTTCCGGTCTTTCACGGCGGTACGATAGGTCACCACCGCGCAGCCGCCGGCGGCTACATAGCGCTTGAGCCGCAGGGCAAAGGCTTCGTCGGTGACGATCATGTTGGGCACCACCACGATCTTGTAGCCGGAAAAATCTCGGTCGACCGGCAGGATATCCACCGACTGGCCCGCCCGGAAGAACACCCCGTGCAGACGTTTCATCTCGGTTTCGCAGTCCAGCAGCAGGCTTTGCTGCTGGATCCGGAAGGATGCCAGAGAATCGTAGTCGTACAAAATGGCCACATCGCTGTGCACCGGGGCGGTGAGCACGTCCTGGTATTCCCGCACTTCCCGGAAGAAGCTCTGCACCTCAAAGAAGCGGCGGCGGGGCACATTGTCTGCATCCAGAATACCGTAGCAGAACTGCTCGGCACCCTTGGTAGCGCCACGGTAACGAAAATACATCAGCCCGTCGCAGCCGTGGGCCATGCCCTGCCAGCTCCACAGCTTGGCCTGGTTGGGCCGGGGCAAAAAGCCGGTGATATCATGCCCCTGGGCACCCATGATGGCCTCAGTGATCCAGAAATTCTTGCCCTGCAGGCCCCGGATATAATCCAGGCCAAAGGCGATCTCAGAGGAGGGCAGCGGTTCTTTCTGGCCGCCCCACACAGGGTAGTTGTTGAAAGCCAACTGATCCAGGCAGGCGGCCACATCCGCATAGCTCACATGCTTGGTCAGACCGCCGCCGGGGAAGTCGTGCATGACCACGGCGCCGGGCAGCAGCTCATGGAGCAGATCCGCCTGGAAGCGGATGAAGTCCACCAGTTTTTCGCTGCAAAAGCGCTCCCATTCCAGGCGCAGGGCCGGGTTGTGGGTGGTGATGGTGGCATTGGGCAGGGGGATCTCCTCAAAGGAGTTGTATTCCTGGCTCCAGAAAGCGGTGCCGAAGGTATCGTTCAGTTTGTTGATGTCCCCTGCAAAGGCTTTGTCCAGATGGCAACGGAAACCGTCCCGGCAGTGGTCGCACCAACACAGGTCGCTGCCCTCGTGGCCGATCTCGTTGTCCACCTGCCAAGCTACGATGCTCTCCTCGCCCCGGTAATGCTCGGCCAAGGCCGTGATGATCTTACGGCAGGCTTCCAGGTAATGGGGGTTGGAATAGCAGGCTACATGCCGCCCGCCGAAGGCACGGGGGGAACCGTCCGGGAAGCGGGAAAGGATATCGGGATACTTGGTGATGAGCCAAGCCGGCGGGGTAGCCGTGGGGGTGCCGAAGATAACCTGCAGGCCCTTTTGCTTGGCCATGGCAATGACCCCGTCAAAGTAGGAGAAGTCAAACTGACCTTCCTGCTTTTCCATGCGGTGCCAGGCAAATTCACCGATGCGGATCACATTGCAGCCCAGTTCCAGGATGCGGTCCATGTCTGCTTCCATCAGGGAAGTGTCCCATTGTTCGGGATAATAATCAACGCCCAGAAGCATGGTACTAGCTCCTTTCTTTATTCACCGGCGGCACGGGATTCCTCGCCCCGCAGCACAGCCAGCACATGGTGATAGAATTCATCTGTCAGACGATAGCCGCGCTTGTACACCACCATGCAGAAGATGGACAGCACCGCCACAAACATGGGATCAACGAGCTGCACGTCGGTCATGTACTTCATCAGATAGGTGCTGACAATGGCATAAACCAAGTCTTGGCCGAAGCCGCCCAAACCAAAGCTGAGCTTGGAGCGCCATGTCAAAGTTCGTTGCGTGATCCCATAAATCCGTGTATAGAGGGTCTCTTTTTCGAACGATCTTTGTGTCCATATTTTACTACAATTTTACGCAAAATTCAATCTGTTTTTACTAAAGTTTCACCTGAAAATGTCGTCCTGTTTTTTGTGCAACTTTTACTAAAGCTCCGCATTTTTGAATAAACCTTAATATTTTGTCAAATTAAAAAATCCCTGCCGGACAGGCGCCAGCAGGGTGAAGAAATTCAGTATATCGAGGCCCCTCATTCCCGCGGGTATACACTGCCCCGTTCCACATACAACGTGGGTACCACGGTCTTGAATGGATAGGGGTGATTTTCCCGGCACTGGGTCATGGCATGCAGAGCGGCCACCACCAGTTCATGCTGCAGCACCCGCACAGAAGAAAGGGGCGGTGTTGCATTTTGGGAAAGAGCCGTATCGTTGAAGGCAATGACACTGATATCCGTCGGAATGCGCAGTTTTGCTTCGTCCAGCGCCCGCAGTGCCCCCTGTACCATGGCGTCCGAAGAGATGAACAAGGCATCAGGCATGGTCTGCCACCGCTGCAGGGCCTGGCCCAAAGCCTGGTACGCCTGGGGCGAAGTCATTCCGCTGTCCACTTCCAGCGCTGGATCATAGACCCCTTCCTCTTGCAGGATGTTGCGGAAATAGTACAGGCGGGCATCCAACAGCCAGTCATGGGTGCGTTGCAAGGTGTAAAAACTGCCCAGAAAAGCGATGTGGCGGTGTCCCGTTTCCAAAAAGCGGTTCAGGGCCTGGCGCAGTCCAAGGTGAAAATTAGGGACCACCGCGTAGTATTTCTCGTTATCCGGGGTGGAATCCACAAACACCGCATGGGGAGTATACCGTTCAAAGCTGCAGATCTCGTCCGGCGTAAAGCTGCCGATGGCAAAAATGCCGTCCAGGGTGCCTTCCCCCGGTCCCTGAAACTGCCCCCGCTTATCCCGGAAAAGGGTGGTGGTCTCGATGCCATGTTCAAAGCATTCTTTTTCCAGCTCGTTTTTCATGTATAGGTAGTACGGGTCCTGCAGCACCATATCCGGCTCAAACATCTGGGCAATGCCCATTTTCAGCCGGGAGGCCCCGCGCCGGGTCTCCCCTTTGCCGTGCCGGTGGGCCGGTGCATATCCCAGCTGCTGCGCCACCTCAAAAATACGCTGTTCCGTTTGCGTGGAAACGCTGATCGTTTCGTCCCGGTTCAACACCCGGGAAATGGTGGACACAGAAATACCGGTGGCAACAGAGATATCTTTCAGAGTGGCCATGGATGCACCTTCTTTCTTTGCGTAAATTATACGCAATTTTTAGAAAAAAGACAACCCTTCTTGATCCTTCTGCATACTGAGAGGCGATATCTTCTTCCTTCTCTTGTGCCCCAATCGGTTAACATCTGCGGAAGACTTCCGGATATTTCCCGTTTCCCTCAAAGAGCCTAGTGGAAACTTCCACCAAGCGGCTCATCGATCCCGTTAGGTTGTATAGGCGCGCAGTGCAAAAAAAGGCGGATGCCTGGTGTCTCCAGGCGCACAGGCATCACGCTCTCCTCACGCTGCGGTTTCTGGACGGTGTCACCACCCCCCAATCGCCTGCGGCTCCCCCCTCATCGTGCAAAGTTGCTGTCAGATGTTCCCGATCGTTGAAAATTCTGCCGCAAAATCCCGTAGCAACTGAGCAGCCATTTGCCGACACAGGACTACTACATTGCAGCGAAAAAAGAATACCGGCCATACCCGTTGTAGCTGACTCCCTTCCCGGTGCTGATCCACAATCCAAATTCTCTCATTTACGGCTGTCTGAATGGGAAACAACGCATTTGGCTGCGAAAGTCAAACTGATGATGCGAAAGGCGAAGGAGGACGATGGACAATTTTCATTTTCAGTGCCTTGGTGGGGCCGGTAACAACGCAGTTTCCGCATCCTTTGCACTTGTCTTCCTCAATAGTCACAACGCCATTCTCGCAGTGAATCACATCAAAGTTGCAGCGCTTCACACAGACACCGCACCCAACACAAGGATCGGCTGTCGTAATACCCCAAATCCTCGTAGGATTTGTAAGACAGACAAACGCACTGCGCCGTCAACAGCGTACCCGCGCGCACGTTCCTTTCTAGGATCTCTTTCATGTTTTCACAGTACATAACGCCCGGCAGATCTTTGATCGATTCCCATTTGGGGATAACCCGCTGCGAGCTGGCACGATTTGGATCCCTTGCCGCTTCAGAAGCAACGTCCATCTTGATCCAGGAGTTCATTAGTTTGAACATTTTTCATACAGCAAATTCCTTTCCATGAAATGCATCTCTGCATTTTTTCCGATTTGTTTCAGCGCATCTGCCACACATGTCATAGTGTGGGGGATTCAGCAATCAAAAAAGGTCGTGTTCATTTCAGCGCACACCACACCGCAGTCCGGCGTCACCCAAATCCCATTGTCCATTTCATCACCATTGCGGCGCACCTGGATCCGATAGGTTCCGGTTTCATCAAACGTTCCCTGTGTTACGCTCAGGAACGCCTGCGAACGCGTGTTCAGGAAATCGCTGCTTCGCGCAGCAGCCGTTGCCCGTTCCACACCGCCTTTGGGCAGCAGAATCAAGCGGAAGCTGTTGCCTGCCAGATAAAAGCGCCCATTGCCCTCATAACAAATCAATCCCTTGCCTCTCTGCTGCGCATCGCTGAAGAAAAAGTGATCTATATCACGGATACTCAGCACAGGCTTGGCCATCAGGTCGCCAAAAGAAGAGGAAAAACGGATGATGCCAATATAATCCCCGAAGTCGATATACTGTTCGGACATTCCTTCGTATTGGGTAACAGCATACAGCTTACCACTGCCCTGGTAGCGCTGGATCAACGGGGCCATCCGGGCCAAAGTCTGCAGCCCTTGAAGGGCTTCGGCAAAGTGCTCCGGCACGCCTCCGCCAGCCCCCTGACAGAAAGCATCCGCCGCAAAGAAATGCACACCGCAAAGTTCATTTTCAGCCACCGCCTGGATTGCACGGGTCACTGACAGTGCGCCGGGCAACAGCTCCGGAATGTAATAAGGCTGATCATTGCCGTAGGCTCGGTTCAGCACATTCCATGTAGCCTGATCCTGCAAATAGATGTCCGGCGAAACCGCATCCAGGTGGGAAGCGCCTTTGCGGAACAGAGGCAGCAGCTTACTCACCGCGCCGCCGGAAGGGTAATCCACGCCGGGCACTCGATTGTGCATCTCACCCAGCCATACATTGGTGTACATCGGCAGACAAAGGCACTCCTTGCCTGCCCGGACGATTTCATCGATATACACCGCTACCGACCAGACGGTAAAACACTCCGCGGCATCCTCTCCGAACACCTCTTCCCAGGTGCCGGAACGCCCGGCAAATTCCGCAACCGCATCGGGCACCGTCTGGCGGAACCGTTCTTCCGCCTCAGCGCCGTAATCTCTGGGTGTCCCCATCAGGCCGGGTTCGTTTTCAACCTGGATACCGATAACCGTCTCATCTGCATTGTTTTGTGCAACATGGGTGCACATCGCGCAGAAAGCAGCGCAGTCGGCCTTCTGCGTTGCTGCAAAATGCGGCGAAAGAGAACAGACCGGAACCCCATCGGCGCTTTTGGCCATGGGAAACCGTTTTCCGTTCAGTTTCATCCAGCGAGGGATATAGTGGGAGTTGCCGTTTTTCCAGGTCCCAAACCAAAGCAGAACGAGCTGCAGCCCATGGCGCCGGGCGGCCTGCATCAACATATCGGTCTGGGCGAAATCATAATGTCCCTCTTCCGGTTCCAGAAGTTCCCAGTAAACCGGCGCCGCCACTGTGTTGAGTCCAAAGTCTTTCACATGGGAAAAGACGGTCTCTACTTTTTCAGCGCTGTAGGGAGTCGAGTTGTTTACCTGACCACCGACTGAAAAAAAGGGGACCCCCTTTACATGAAACAGAGTTTTCATCCATAACACCTTCCTTTTCGGCGCGTCAATCCCGCGTCTTAGTTCGCTTAAATACACAAAAATGCGATTCTTTCATCCGAAACAACCGGGCCAAAACCATTCTGCATCCTGTTTTTCGACCTTTTCTTCTATATTTATAGCATCCTTTTCCCGGAAATGTCAAGGGAAAACTCGCAAAACGCCCAACTTTCAACAAGCTTTTTCTTTCTATTTCATAAATTATGCTTATGTCTTTCTTTTCAACAGGTTCTTTACAAAATAGTCTGAAAATAGCATTTCTATTTTTCTGCAATATGATATAATTATAAATTTAACAAAAAAATGGTGTCGCTGCTTATAGCGACACCATTTTTTGTCATTCTTCCGACAGGAGGCTGCGTATCACAATGTAACCGTCCACCAAATTTGCTTTTTCCCATGCGCCCTCAACAGCAAGCGTACGGCCCATCAGATCCATAAGTGCGACTTCTTTGGCGCGGCAGGCGATTTCTTTCACATTTTTAGGTTGTTTTTATGTTGATTTTTGCTGCACAAAGGCATCGCAAGCTTTCGAGGGTTGCTGCTCCGCCTCTTGTCTTTTTGTTTTGCGGTACATGCAGGGCGTGGTGTGGTAATATTGCTGAAAAACGCGGTAAAATTGCGTTCGATTGGGAAACCCTACTTGCTCTGCGATCCGTTCGATGGTATCGCTGGTATGCAGCAGCCGGTGCGCTGCCTCCTCCATGCATACCGTGCGGCAGTAGTCCCCCAGCGTAAAACCGGTATACTGGCGGAAAATTCGGTTCAGATAATCCCGATTATAATGCAGCGTTTCCTCAATCTCCTTGCGGGAAAAGCGGCACCGGCGCCCCTCCACATACTGCTGGATTTTTTGGACCAAATCAAGGTCCGGCGCCGTCTTGACCTCGGTGTACTGTCTGCAATAGCATTCTGCCTGTGCCAGGGTAAAGAGCAGGCGCGTCATCAGTCCATATAGCATATACATGCATCCCGGCTGATGCAGCAACAGCTCCTGCCGGATCTGAAACAGCAGTTCTTCCGCCGCACCCTGTCCTTCTTGCGTACATCTGTGAAATTCCAGAAAACTTTTGGTTCCTTCCGGGCAGTTTTCGCAATCACTCTCAAAAAAGTGAGCGAAATCCATTTCATTCTTGGGGTAAAAATCTGCGAACGGGTAACCGCTATATTCCACCATCATCTGGGGGGAAAAACACAGAAACGCAAGGGTCACGTTGGAACACACTTGTTCCACATGGTACGTGTTCCGATTCAGCAGGCAAACATCCCCCTGCTGATACCGATGCACTTCATCCTCGATCCGTATATCGACCTCCCCCCGCAGCACGAAGGTCATTTCATAATAATTATGCTTGTGCAGAATAGGCGGATGGTTTTGGATTTCCTGAATCGGCACTTTGCGACAGAGGCTCTGGATACCATCGCACAAGGACAAGCGCAGGGAATCCTCCGTATTCTCATGAATCACCACAGATACCGGCCCCGTGGCTCGGCGGCAATCGCTGGCATTAACCCTGGCAAGACGTTCAGCTATATCAAACACATTCATTCCCTCGGTTTCAAATGGTTTCGATTGATAGAGTTTTCGGTTCACAGGAGTCTCCTTAAATCCGGAAATGAAACACGGCACTTGCGTCAAAGGACGTGTTGTGCAATGGAAAGTAGAGAAATCGCGTCATAAAATACAACCATTCCATGCAATACAACTAAGATTATACACAAAAGAATCAAGAAATCAATACAAATCAACAATTGCCCGGGTATCTTTTTACAAATGCTTTTTTCTGAAAATTGTACAAAATGCAGGGTTTAAGGAGTTGTGCCGGCCCTTGTTTGTTGTGCCTTTTTTGATTTGCGCCGCAGCCGCCGAAGCGGT
>ERZ791815.791-NODE-791-length-24154-cov-2.902195_pt1 | contig 24154 bp, 19 predicted proteins | sample MGYA00510302_ERZ791815 | MGnify/ENA primary metagenome ERZ791815 (study PRJEB30046, sample SAMN00791995) | human gut metagenome | study: EMG produced TPA metagenomics assembly of the A metagenome-wide association study of gut microbiota in type 2... | reverse complement strand
ATTAATTATATATATTAATGAAAAGTAGTCTATCAGAAATTGTTTACCGCAAGCAAAAGAAGAGTTAAGCTTCCTCCAACTACAGCTAAGCTCTCTTAAACGGCAAATTAAGGAAACTTGTGAGTACTATTTATATGTCCTACTATAATGAAATATACGTCCTGCTACAATGAAACGTACATCCTACCGCAATAGAACATAATAATCATCCGAATAAAATGTCTTAATCCAAAGAAGAAAAGCACTTAACTATTCATATTCTATTTTTTCTATTTTAGAAGTCAGTTGTTCTATGACTTCAACTAATTGTTTTTCCCATGGAATAACATTAAAATTCTCCCAAAAATCAGAATCGTATTTGAAATGCGTATCAGCAAAAACCGTCCGCGTAGGAATCCGCTCATTCCGCTGAAACCGAGTCACTCCCACCGTATCTATTTTACAAGTCACCATCTCAAACCAAGTATGAAGGGATGAACTGCCCAACCACTGGCGTTTTTGTTTGACCTTGAAATGAAGGTCACCACGAACATGATTAATATAATAAGTACCATTCCACGGCTTATAAGATATGGTATAAGTCAATTCTTGCAAAACAATCTTCATCCTCCGCGCCTGACGCTGTACCACCATATCTGTCGCTTGCTTCATATAACGAGGATGAATCCTTATCTGCGCCTGCAATAAAGCACCATTGTCCGAGTCTATATACAGCTCACCGCAATACAAAGGTTCTTTGACTTCTTTTTTTTGTTCGAATGAGATTACATTCACCAAATGGTCACCGACAATCGTTACATCAGCAGATGTATAAGCATATACATCTTTATGCGCATCAGCCAAAAGAAAATCAGGCAAATGATTAATGATATCCAATTGCAGGCAAGCATCAATCCCCCCACTCATTCTGGCTATCAAAGTATCTTGCTCAAGCCCATCCGTGATACGACTCATTTTCAGTAATTTCACTTGTTCTCTAGCATACAAAGACTGTACAGGGGATTTGTATATTTTAAAAACAGCTTCTGTCAGGCTGCGAAACTTCTGCTTATACTGAACCCCCTCCCGATAAAAAGTAGTGAAATACACCGGTTTCTGAGAATAATTTATCATACGCTTCTCCAACATCTCCCGCATAAGTCGGATAGGATGTACCACACGAATTACCACTTCCTGTAAAGGGAAAATTCTTGGTTCCAACGTCAATGTAAAATGCTGCCCGGCAGTCAGCAATGGAATATCAATTTTCTGAGCCACATAGCCAACATGAGAAAAAACGAGACTTTTCCGCCTCAAAGAGTCGGCCAGATGCAAGCGGAATTCACCGGCCTGATTGGTTATACTGCCTATAGAAGTTCCCTCTACTCCTACCGTAGCATAGACAATAGGCACCCCATTCTTTTTATCAAGCAATGTCCCTTCAAGAACGAAATGAGCCAGAGTATCAACGACCTGTTCCATCGGATATTCTCTCTTCACCGGAGCATTGATTAAGATATGATTGCCAACCACACGAAGTTCCAAATCTTGTATTCCAACTATTTCAGTAATAGCCTGACGAAGGGTACGAGAGCCTTTCTCTATCTTTACAAGACGTTCATTATCCACGACCTTACTGTCATAAATAAACAGAAAGTCTGTACGTTCCGACACCATTCCAAGCAAAACGTATACCGTACCTTTACTCTTTGACAAATACACAATACGGTTCAACACATCTCCCTCCGCCCTCACTGCTGTTGTCATACAAGTCAACCAACAGAAAAGAAAAATACATAACTGATATGGAAAGATATGTTTTGTCATCCTAATTATTCTGATAAAATGAATGTATTTCCTTCACGAGTACACCTTAGATTCATCGCCATACCAATCAATTCAGCCATGACATCCGGGGATTCCCCGGAAAAAGCAACAGTCAGCTTCCTATGCTCAAGAGATGGAGTTACTTTTAATTGCATCTCCGGTGAATGCAAATTGATAACTCGAAGAATATTTGCCAATGGCTCATCTTTAAAACGAATATGTTTCAGATAACAGGAAAACTGAGCGTCATCTCTGTTCATGCTCAAATGAAACCCTTCTTTTCTGAGCGTAACCGTTTCACCCGCCTGAACATACATCTCCTGACAATTCTTTTTAAACGTTACCTTCACCCTCCCTCTTTGCACCGACAATTCAAAAGGCCTCAACTCATCACTTTTCACATTAAAAGCAGTTCCCAACACTTCAATACGCACCAAATCCGTCTCAATCAGGAAAGGACGGCTACGGCTCCCCACCACATCAAACAGTGCATTCCCCTGCAACTTCACTTCACGTTTTTCCGGTAAAAAATGCTCGGGATATTGTAACAAAGTCTCCCCCCCCAAATAGACAATAGAGCCATCCTCCAGCGTAGTCACCAACGTAGAGGTCTCCTTATTTTGTTGCACCACCAAAGAGTATAAAACAGGAGTTTTCACTTCTGAAAAATAGCGCACTCCGGCATAAACCAATGCTGCCAGCAAAGCTGCTGCCACTGCGCCCCATTTCCACAAAGGAGACATACGAAGTTTCTTATCTTCTTTTGCAGGAATCAGTCGGTCTTCTTCCAAACGCTGATAAAGTTTACTCCATGCCCTGTCTGTTTTGATTCTATTTCTTTCTGTACGATTCATATTCATTCGATATATTTTTCAACTTCTTTTCGCAATGTTTTTAGAGCTTTAGTCATTTCCGCTTCTACTGTCTTAACAGAAACAGTAAGCAAAGAGGCTATTTCGGCATACTTTTTCCCTTCCATCCGATGCATTTTGAAGATACAGCGTCTACGTTCCGGTAGTTTTTCCAGCGTTCTATTTATCAACTCCTCCAATTCTTTATATTCCATCTGCTCTTCAGGACCGGAAGAAATGCCCGATTCACCCGATGCCTGCATAGCCTCACGATACCTGTTCCTCACCTCCCGATGTTCACAATATTGAAGAACCTCATTGCGCACTGCTCCATACAAATAGCTTTTAACAGAGCAAAAGATCTGCAGGTTTTCTCTCTCCCGCCAAAAGACATAAAACAACTCCTCTACTATCTCTTCCGCTACTTCCATCTGACCGATAATACCGGCAGCATACCAGCAAAGAGGGGAATAATAACGATGAAAGACTTCTTCGAACGCCTTTATATCGCCCTCCTTTATCTTAGACAGGATGAACAGTTCATTCAGCATACCGCAACTTATGAGTAAAAATTATCGAGATTGTTTCTTCAATTTATGCACCGCATGTTCCAACGATTCAGTCGGTTCAATAATATTATAAGTTCCCCAAAAGTCCTCATTCCAATATTCATAAACCTTATCATAAAACGGATCTTTCTGACCAAATGAAAGTTTATTGGAGATAGGGGTTACATTATTCTCTTCACGATCAGTAACTACCATTTCAGAAAGCACCGTATACCCCGTAGAGAACAGTTTACGTTTCCAGTCACACTTAAACCGGATACTATTACGAATATAATTCAAGTAGGTTTTTCCATTTTGCTCTTTATAAGTGACCAGATAAGAAACTTCCTGAGGCTTAAAGCGCAATCCATAAGGTTTCTTCTCTAATATAGCCTGAACAGCCTTCGCCTTATTATCCATACTGAGACTGAATTCGGCACGGGTAAATGACAATTTTTCATAATCTACATACAGTTTGCCATAATACAAAGCATAAGGTAATATAACTTTGGGACGAAAACTTATCACATATTGCAAGCGGTTATCCAATTGAACAGGTTCTTCCATATTAAACTGATAGAAGTCCAAGCCCTCCACATCCAATAATGCGTCCTGATTCTTCACAATGTCCACATAGACAGACAACGTAGGACCACCCGCCAACTTCACCGCCAGCGTATCGTTCCGCTTCTGACTAAGCAAACGCCTCCCCTTCAAGACCTGCACCCTATCACGAGCCGTCTCCCTACTTTCATAAGAAGTTTTATAAGTATGAATCACAGCTTCGGAAATATTGATATAACGGCGCCCTTTCTGAACAGTCTCCCGATAGAATCCTGTCAGCATATTACTCTTACCGCTATAATTAAGAGATATCTTACGAATAGCCTCCTCTACAATATATCGGGGATCATTGGCATACACAATCACTTCCCCCAATAGATTAGTATAAGGAGTCAATAGAATTTTCAGGTTGTCAAGATTCCCCGGTTTAAGATTCACCTGCACATTCCGATAGCCGACATGCGAAATTTCCAAATACGGAATATACTTTGCACTATCCAATTTCAAAGTAAAGGCACCATCAGAATTAGTTACCGTTCCGATATTACTGCCAGGCACTGATACATTGACATACTCCAAGTCTTTCCTGCTCTGTTTATCTTTTACTACACCGCTCACAGTAATATACCCTGCAGCACTTTCGTCTTGTCCCCACATTGGAATAACAACCGACCAAAGAAGTACCGCCAGTATCAGTTTCACCAAATGTTTATTCTGCTTTTTCATCTTCATAAGGTATTAAAAGGTAAATACTAATCTCACTTTCTATCTTTAAGATGGTTCAGCCCTCAAATACCCTATGAAGATAAGAATATTTTTTTATTATTATTCTGTTACCCCCCTTTCTTTTGCAACAGTTCTCTTCTTTTTCATCCTTCCGCTTTTCCGCAATGCCTCCGCTATAATCCATTGAAGCTGCCCGTTAGTGGAGCGGAACTCATCTGCCGCCCACTTTTCGATTGCCTCCATTGTTTCGGCATCCACACGAAGCACAAAGCTTTTTACAGTCTCCTTTTTTGCCATTCCGCTCCTCAACACACTTAATGATTCAACGTACCCGAATTGATGACAGGTTGTGCAGGCTCATCCGCACACAATACGACTAATAAATTGCTGACCATTGCCGCCTTCTTCTCTTCATCCAACTCAACGATTTCTTCTTCCGAAAGTTTATCCAGTGCCATTTTAACCATTGACACCGCCCCTTCCACAATCTTTTCGCGGGCAGTAATAATAGCACTTGCCTGTTGCCGGCGAAGCATCACCGCTGCAATTTCGGGTGCATAAGCCAAATAATTTATACGCGCCTCAACCACCTCCATGCCCGCCATCGCCAAGCGCTCATTCAATTGATGTTCTAGCTGATTGTTTATCTCTTCCCCTCCACCACGCAAAGTCAATTCATTTTTATCATGTTCATTATCGTCATAAGCATATTCTCCAGCCACTTGACGCAATGCCGCATCACTCTGTACACGTACAAAAGCTTCGAAAGCATTCATCCGTCCGGCCACCGTTACGGACACCTGACCATTCCCCTTTTCAGCCATTGTCTGGGCATCAATCTCGAACATGGCTTTATAAGTATCCTTCAGTTTCCATACCAACACAAGACCGATAAGAACCGGATTACCTATCTTATCATTTACCTTGATAGGTTCCACATCCAGATTACGCGCCCGCAAGGAAAGCTTTTTCTTATTCATAAAAGGATTCACCCAGTAAAAACCTGTTCTCTTGAAAGTTCCTTCATACTTACCAAAGAAAACCATAACACGAGCTTCATTAGGCTCTTGAGAAAAATACCCCGGCAACATCAATACAAATGCCAGAATAAGCACAAGCAATATCGGAACAGCCAGCCAAACAACTTCCTCCAGCAGATAAAAGTTCAGGAAAGCCAGTGCCGGCAACATCACCAAATTAAATAAGATGGCAGAAAATCCATTGATTACCATTCCGTTGTAAGTTTTTTCTTTTGTTTCCATAGTACATTGATTTGATATTATTTTGATATCACAAATCAAACAATAAAATACTGAAAAGACAAATGCGACAACATGTTAGACAACAGCAAATGTATATTTTAAAACAGAATAAACGACAAAGCAAGTCCGTCTCTTCATATTGTAATTGACAACCTCCTTTTTTTAACCGCCTTTTTTATGTCTTTTTATGGGATTTCCGCTATCTTTGCCATTCATCATATTAATAGTAGACATACATGCAGGTAGATACCCAAAACAAAGAATTTCAAGATGCCTTGAAACTGATTCAATATACGCGCCAGTCCGTTTTTCTAACCGGAAAGGCGGGTACAGGCAAGTCTACCTTCTTAAAATATGTATGCGAAATAACAAAGAAGAAACATATTGTATTGGCTCCCACCGGCATAGCAGCTATCAATGCAGGTGGAAGTACCCTGCACAGTTTCTTTAAGTTACCCTTTTATCCCCTATTGCCGGATGACCCGAACTTCAGTTTGAAAGGCGGGAAACTGCATAGTTTCTTAAAATATACTTCCGCTCACCGCAAATTAATAAAAGAAGTGGAACTAGTCATTATTGATGAAATATCTATGGTGAGAGCAGATATTATTGATTTCATCGACAAGATATTGCGCGTGTATTCACAAAATATGCGCGAACCCTTCGGTGGAAAGCAAATTCTTTTAGTGGGAGATGTATACCAACTGGAACCAGTTCTCAAAAACGATGAACGAGAAATCATCAACCGTTTCTACCCCACTCCTTACTTCTTTTCGGCACGCGTATTCAATGAAATAGAGTTGGTTTCCATCGAACTGACCAAAGTTTATCGCCAGACAGACAAAGTATTTGTAAATGTACTGGACCATATTCGTACAAATACGGCCGGAGCCGCTGATTTGCAACTGCTCAACACACGATATAATACCCAAATAAAAGAAAACGAAAGTGATATGTATATCACACTAGCCACACGGCGGGACACTGTTGATTTTATCAACGAGAAAAAGCTTGCCGAACTTCCCGGAGACTCAACCATATTCACCGGTGAAATAAAAGGAGAATTCCCAGAAAACAGCTTACCCACCCAAATGGAATTGGAGGTAAAACCCGGTGCACAGATTATTTTTATCAAAAATGATTATGAGCGTCGATGGGTTAACGGAACCATCGGGACCATAGCAGGCATAGACGAAGATGAAACACTCTATGTCATCACAGAAGATGGAAAAGAAGTCGATGTTAAAAAAGACAGCTGGCGCAACATACGCTATCGCTATAACGACAAAGAAAAAAAGATAGAAGAAGAAGAGTTAGGCGTATTCATCCAATATCCCATTCGTCTGGCATGGGCAATAACCATACACAAAAGCCAAGGTCTTACTTTCAGCCGTGTAGTCGTTGACTTTACCGGAGGAGTATTTGCCGGAGGGCAGGCATACGTAGCTTTAAGCCGTTGCACCTCTCTAGATGGCATCCAACTAAAAAAACAAATTACCCGGGGTGATATATTCGTCCGCCCGGAAATTGTCAGTTTTGCTCAAAGGTTCAACAACCGTCCAGCCATAGAAAAAGCATTGAAACAGGCACAAGCGGATGTGCAATATGTAGAAGCGGTCAAACAGTTCGACCAAGGAAACTTTGAAGGATTCCTAGAGCAGTTCTTCCTCGCCATTCATTCCAGATATGATATAGAAAAGCCCGTCATCAAACGATTTATCCGCAAGAAGCTCGAGATTATCAATCGGCAGAAAAAGGAAAACCAACGATTACGAGAACAATTATATGTACAACGCAAGAATCTGGAGAAATATGCCCGCGAATATTACCTCATGGGAAATGAATGTATCACGCAGGCACATGACTCGCGGGCTGCCATTGCCAATTATGATAAAGCCATCGAACTCAATCCGTCTTATACAGATGCATGGATTCGAAAAGGAATCACTTTATACAATAATAAAGAATACTACGAGGCAGAAGTATGCTTGAATGAAGCAGTACGTCTCAGCCCCATGCTATTCAAAGCCGTATATAACCGTGGAAAGAACCGAATGGCACTTGACAATATCGAAGGGGCTCTTGCCGATTTCGACCGTGCCGTATCCATTAAACCCGAACATGCCAAAGTTCATGAACTGTTCGGCGATGCACTGATGAGAACAGGAAAAGAAGAAGCAGCAGCCCTGCAATGGGCTATTGCCGAACGATTACGCGAAAAAAATGCTAAAGATTAAAATATCATGCTGTTAAAACTGTACGAAAAGAACAATAATCCAAAGGATTTAGACCGGATTATCGAAACCCTGCAAGAGGGGGGACTTATTATTTATCCCACCGACACCATGTATGCCATCGGCTGTCACGGGTTAAAAGAACGTGCCATTGAAAGTATTTGCAAGTTCAAAAATATAGACCCACGCAAGAACAATCTATCAATTATTTGCTACGATTTGAGTAATATCAGCGAATATGCCAAAGTGAACAATTCTACTTTCAAATTAATGAAAAGAAACCTTCCCGGTCCATTTACCTTTATATTAAATACCGGCAATCGTTTGCCCAAAATATTCAGAAACCGTAAAGAAGTAGGCATCCGTATCCCGGACAATAACATCATCCGTGAGATTTGCCGGTTGCTCGATGCTCCGATACTGACTACCACCTTACCTTTGGAAGAAGGAGAAGAGATAGAATACATCACCACACCCGAATTGATAGAAGAAAAGTTCGGCAATCAGGTTGACCTTGTCATCGATGGCGGCATCGGAGGTATAGAGCCTTCTACTATTGTGGACTGCACCAATGAAGAAGCAGAAATTGTGCGGCAGGGAAAAGGAATTTTGAACGAATAATCCATTTAATTGTTTAATATAAAAATTATCAAAATAAAATTATCATGTTAATGTTATCATCATCAGAAACCAGCGTTCAAATAACCAACGCACTTGAAAAACTTATTGATTCGGGAATCTCTCTAGGCGAACGAGTACTGGGAGCACTTATCATATTTATAGTAGGTAAGTTCCTGGTTAATTGGCTAAACCGTTTGTTTGCCCGGATATTGGAAAAGCGTAAAGTAGACCCCAGCATCCAGTCATTCTTAAAAAGCATGGTCAATATCCTGCTACTCATCATGCTTATATTGGCCGTCATCGGCAAGCTGGGCATTGAATTAACCGGATTTGCTGCCCTGTTAGCATCTGCCGGCGTCGCCATCGGTATGGCACTGTCGGGCAACTTGCAAAACTTTGCAGGCGGCTTGATTATCCTGCTATTCAGACCTTACAAAGTGGGAGATTATATTGATGCTTCAACCGGTGCATCAGGTACGGTAAAAGAAATCCAGATTTTCCATACCATCCTTATTACCCCGGACAACAAAATGGTATATGTACCTAATGGTGCAATGAGTAGCGGTGTCATCACCAATTACAGCAATTTAGATACCCGCCGCATTGAATGGAACTTCGGAGTAGACTACGGAGAAGACTTTGAGAAAGTGGAAAAAATATTGCGCAATATCATTAAAGCAGACCAACGCATACTGACTGCTCCGGCCCCCTTCATCGAACTGGGAGAACTGGCTGCCAGCAGTGTAAACATCAAAGTCCGAGTATGGGTAAAGAGTTCCGATTATTGGGATGTATTCTTTTATATGAACCAAACGGTATATGCTACCTTCAACAAAGAAGGAATCAATTTCCCCTTCCCGCAACTTACTGTACACCAAGCATAATTATTAATATTGAAAGACTATCATTTTTGCTAGTAGGGGCGAGTGAACCTCGCCCCTACACAGTTTACTTTGCATATTACTCCCAAGGTCGTGACCGCTGGTTCGGGCAGGTAAACCCTGCCCTTACAGCGGATGATTTAATAGACCATTTTAGTTTTGACAAGTGTTTTATTTCCTATCCGCTTTCAGACGATCCGCCATAGCCTTCGCCAGCTCCTTGCATTGCACATAAGTTTCTGACTTCATGCTATGCTTCATCTCTATCGGATTTCCCACCGGTTCAAACTTCAACTTATCATTGAATTCAGTAATCTTCTTTACGGCAGCACTTGCCCAAGTGAAAGAACCGAACCATCCCATGTAGCGTCCCTTTATCTCACGTGCAGACAATTTGTTCAGCAACGCTTCCATTTCAGGATACATCTGGGTATTATAAGTACAACCCACTATCAAACCTCTATACTTAAACACATCTGCTATAATATAAGAATGGTTTGTATGCGAAACATTATGCATCACAATATTACGGATACCTTGTTTACTCAATTCTTCCGCTATTGCTTCTGCCATCTCTGCTGTATTGCCATACATCGTACCATAGGCAATCACCACTCCTTCTTCCGCTTCATAGCGGCTCAAGCGGTCATAGATACGCACTACGCGGGGAATTTCTTCCGTCCACACCGGTCCGTGAGTAGAGCAAATTGCATTAATCTTCAAAGTTTGCAATTTCTGCAATGCTTTTTGAACCGGAGCACCATACTTACCGACAATGTTAGAGTAATACCTCACCATTTCGTCCCAATAAATATCCGTATTGATATTTGCATCAATCACCCCTCCATTCAAAGCTCCGAAGCAGCCAAAAGCATCTCCAGAGAACAGAATACCTTCCGTCTCATCATACGTAACCATTGTTTCAGGCCAATGCACCATCGGAATCAAAGAGAATCTCAACTTATGATGTCCCAATGCCAGAAAATCCCCTTCACCTACCACATATCGTTCTCCTCCCACACCATAAAAACCTTCCACCATGTCGAAAGTCTTCTTGTTGCCTACAATTACGATATTAGGATAATACTGCTTAATCAAGCTGATAGAACCGGAATGATCAGGTTCCATGTGATTAATAATCAAATAATTAATAGGTCTGTCACCGATTATACTACGAATTTTCTTTAAATACACTTCAAAATAGCAAACATCAACAGTATCAACCAGTGCTACCATCTCGTCATCAATCAGATAAGAGTTGTAGGACACACCATAAGGCAACGGCCACAAATTTTCGAACAGAGTCTTATTACGGTCATTCACTCCTACATAATGTACTTTTCCTTTAATTTCCATACCTGTATTTTCTTCTTTATGGTTTATAGTATTTGCCTTGCCAGGCATTTCTTTCTCTCATTCTTTTCTTCACCTTTTCTGTGAATTCATAATTCTTCACCCCCCAATCAGGAGCAATCAGCAACTCTTTCGGCGATTGCGAGACGAAACGTTCCAACACCAAATCGGGACGAAGATGCTCTATATAATCAATCACTAAATCAATATATTCATCTACGGAATACAAATGAAAAAGTTCCGGTGTTTTTTCATATTCACTTGCCATCCGCGTACCTTTTATCAACTGCAATTGATGCAATTTCAGCGTAGTAAGTGGCAGACGTGAAAGTCGTTCCGCTTGTCTTATCAAAGCCTCCCTCTCCTCTCCCGGCAACCCCAATATCACATGCCCACCGACCGGTATTCCTCTTTGCGCCGTTCTCACAACAGCCTCCTCCGCCTGCGCAAATGTATGTCCGCGGTTGATTCGTTTCAATGTCTCGTCATCGGTACTTTCGATACCATATTCTATCAATACAAAAATCCGTTTATTCAGTTCCTCCAGATAGTCCAGCAAATCGTCAGGCATACAGTCCGGGCGTGTTCCTATCACCAATCCTACCACATCAGCCACCGTCAATGCCTCTTCATACTTATGTTTCAACTCTTCCAGTTCACCATAAGTATTGGTATAAGCCTGAAAATAAGCCAGATATTTCATATCAGGATATTTCCTGGAAAAGAACCGCTTTCCTTCTTCCAATTGCTGCCCTACCGACTTATCCGTATGACAGTAAGCCGGGTTAAACGTCTGGTTATTGCAATAAGTACAGCCTCCATAACCTATCGAACCATCCCGGTTAGGACAAGTAAAACCCGCATTAATAGAAATCTTCTGCACCTTGAAAGGAAAGTGCAAACTCAGGAAGGTTGATAAATCATTGTATAGCATCTCTTTGTACATGAACTGATTTTAGCGCGACAAAGATACGCATTTTCAAACAAAAGTCTTAACTTTGTCCTCAGTTATCATTTAAAGAATTTATTTATTATGAAAAAATTAAGCATATTTATTATTCTGCTTATGTGCCTGTTGCCGATGAATGCGCAACAAGTAACCATCAAAGACGTAGCCAATGCTACTTATCGTGCTGAAGGAATCAGAGGTATCAGACCAATGCTGGACGGTGAGCACTATACCCAAATCAGCAGTGACGGCAAACGTCTTGTCAAATATTCATTTAAAACGGGAAAAGAAGTCGCAACTATTTTTGATGTGGAAACAGCCCGCGACTGCACCATCAAGCACTTTGATGACTATATCATGTCGCCCAATGAAAGCCTGATTCTGATTCAAACAGACACCAAGCCCATCTACCGCCATTCATTTACAGCCAATTATTATATCTTCAATGTAAAGAATAATAAGATGGAACCGCTATCTACAGGAGGACCGCAACAAGTTCCCTTGTTCTCGCCTGACGGCAACCAGATTGCCTTTGTACGCAACAACAACATCTATCTGGTCAAACTCCTGTTCAACAACAGCGAATCACAGATTACCACCGACGGAAAATACAATGAAGTATTAAACGGTATCCCCGACTGGGTATATGAAGAAGAATTCGGCTTCAACCGTGCATTCGATTTCAGCGCAGACAGCAAAATGATTGCCTATATTCGTTTCGACGAGAGCAAAGTCCCCATGTATTCTTTCCCTCTGTATAAAGGCAAATCCCCCTCATTAGACCAATATGCCACCTATCCGGGAGAATACGAATATAAATATCCGATGCCCGGCATCGACAATTCAAAAGTATCGGTACACACCTTCGATATCAAGAGCAAAGTGACCCGCAAAATAGATTTGCCTTTGGACGAAGACGGCTACATCCCACGCATCAAATTCACCAATGACGAAAATGCATTGGCTATCATGACACTCAACCGTCATCAGAACCGCTTTGACCTTTATTATGCCAATCCGCGCAGCACACTCTGCAAGCTGATGGTTCGTGACGAAGCTCCGCAATACATCAAAGAAAATGCTTACTCAAATATTACTTTTTACCCTGAGCACTTCGTTGTAATGAGTGAAAAAGACGGATACAATCATTTATATCTTTACACCGCCGGCGGAAACCTGGTCAAACAAATCACCAAAGGAAATTTTGAGGTAAAAGACTTTTTGGGTTGGGATCAGGCAAACAACACCTTTTATTTTACCAGCAATGAAGGCAGCCCTCTCCGCACAGCCGTTTATAAGATAGATGCCAAAGGAAAAAAGACCAAGCTTTCAACTCAGGAAGGCAGCAACAGTGCCATCTTTAGTAAAAACATGAAGTATTTCGTCAACACATACTCCAGTGCCAATATACCTCCTGTCATCACTCTGAACGACAACAAAGGAAAAGTGCTGACCACTTTGGTTGACAATCAAAAGTTGAAGCAACAGATGTCGGGGCTGAATATGCCGAGCAAAGAGTTCTTCACATTCAAGACCACAGACGGAGTAGAGTTGAACGGTTGGATAATGAAACCCGCCCATTTCGATACCAACAAGAAATATCCTGTCATCCTGCACCAATACAGCGGTCCCGGCTCTCAGCAAGTTCTTGACCGCTGGGGAATAGGAGCCATGGGTAACGGAGGACTTTTTGAAGCTTACATGGCAGATAAAGGCTTCATCATGGTATGTGTAGACGGACGTGGAACCGGCGGACGCGGTGCTGAATTTGAAAAGTGTACCTACCTCAACCTAGGAGTAAAAGAAGCCAAAGACCAGGTAGAAACTGCTAAATACCTCAGCACCCTGCCCTATATAGACGGCAACCGCATCGGCATCTGGGGATGGAGTTTCGGTGGCTACAACACATTGATGTCAATGAGCGAAGGCACTCCGATATTCAAGGCAGGCGTCGCCATTGCCGCCCCTACCGATTGGCGTTTCTACGACTCGGTATACACAGAACGCTTCATGCGCACTCCCAAAGAAAACATGGAAGGCTACGAAGCCTCATCAGCCATCAACCGCGCCAACAAATTACACGGCGAATTGTTATTGATTCACGGTTCGGCCGATGACAATGTACATCTGCGGAATGCTGCCGAATACAGTGAAGCATTGGTACAGGCCGACAAGCAATTTGACATGCAGGTTTACACCAACCGTAACCATGGCATTTTTGGCGGCAATACACGCCACCACTTGCTCACCCGTGTAAGCAACTTCTTTATTGAGAATCTGAAATAATAGATATCTATCAGGCACGGGTTACCGTGCCTGAAAAAACAAATAACCATGAATCACGTTAAAAAACCGGACTGGCTGAAAATAAGCATAGGTGCAAATGCACGATATGCCGAAACAAAACATATTGTAGATTCTCACAAACTGCACACCATCTGCAGCAGTGGTCGTTGTCCCAATATGGGTGAATGCTGGGGAAAAGGAACAGCCACATTTATGATAGGCGGAAATATCTGTACCCGTTCGTGCAAATTCTGTAACACACAGACCGGCCGACCCCTCCCCCTCGACACAGAAGAACCCACCCAGCAGAATCCATCCAATTAATGAAGCTCTCACATGCCGTCATCACTTCGGTAGACCGCGATGACTTGGATGATTTAGGTGCTTCCCATTGGGCTAAAACCATTCTTGAAATAAAAAGATTAAACCCCGAAACCACCTCCGAAGTACTGATTCCCGACTTTCAGGGAAAAAGCGAACTGATACAGCAAGTTATTGACGCCAAGCCCGATATCATTTCGCACAACATGGAGACAGTTCGGCGCATAAGCCCGCTGGTGCGCAGTGCCGCCGATTATGACACCAGCCTGAAGGTAATCAAGCAGATAGCCGACAATGGCATCACGGCAAAATCCGGCATTATGGTAGGATTAGGCGAGACACAAGAAGAAGTAGAGCAGGTTATGGACGACCTCTTGGCTCACGGCTGTAAAATAATGACCATCGGCCAATACTTGCAGCCCACCCACAAACACTACCCGGTGGCAGAATACATCACCCCCGAACAGTTCAGGATATACCGTGAAATAGGATTAAAAAAAGGATTTAAAGAAGTAGAAAGTGCGCCTCTGGTACGTTCTTCCTATCATGCAGAAAAACATATTAAATTTAAAGGCTAATCCGCAAACCTATTTTATATCTTATTTGTTATAAAGATATAAAAGAGATAGAGAGAATGAAATCATTACTAGAGTATAAGAATTTAATCATGTCTACAGGATTAATTCCTACTATTGTATGCATGATTTTATGTATTTTTTTTTCCGATGCATACGTTTTATATGCCTGTAGTTTAGCCGGTCTGCTTTATGTATTATACAGACTGGCCAAACCTCCCATCTACCGCCCCAACTTAGTGCTATTGCATGCTACGTTGGCGCTTGTTGTATGCTCAGTCATTAAACTTATCAGTGGAGATTCATTAATTCCTGACCGCACCGTTCCCATTATACTGGAAATTATAATCCTCAGTTTTTCCTTGTTCTATCTTATCGAGCCGATTGTTTACAACAAGATATTTTCATTTTTCAATTATAAAATATCCATTTTGAATTGTTGGTCCACTCGAATCATCGCCATCTTCAGCGGCATTCATTTATTCATACTATGTATCATTTATTTATTATTCAATCCCCTGTCCTATCCTGTTCTCTACATATTAACGCATATTCTCCCTCCATTAATATATATAATTTCCATTGCCGTCAACTACATTCTTGTAAAATCCATCGGTACGAGTTACCAAAGAATGCCGTTTCTTCGGATAGCCCCCATCTGCAACGGAAAAATTTACGTACTTCCGCGCAATACCCACAGCGAAGAACCCGGTAAACTGGATATTCCGATGGAAGACTATATCTATGCATGTAAAACAGATACAGATAAATATGCCAAAGAGATTGAAAAGAAATATAGCCGATACATCGATGGGAATACCCTTCCCCGTTTCAGTCTTAAACACATAATAAGCTCATCCAAAGGTGCTTCCTCTAAAACAGTCTTATTATACATTCTTCCATTGGATAATGAAAATCAAATTCATTTTGAGGGAGGTAAGTTCGTCAGCCCCGAAGAGATAGAAGCCAACGAACACAACTACAGTTCATTTTTGAAAGAAGAAATTGAACATCTGGACGTAGTAGCCCAAATGTGGAAAGAATTCAAATAAGTTCAATAGTTACTCCCTCACAAATCCCAAGACAGTCACTTCCGCCAATGCCGCCGGAATCTGTTGAGTATTGTCCATGAAACTAATCCGGACAAACCGCCCTTTTACTTTTCCGGCATCCGTCTGTATCTCATATCGGGAAACAGGCGTCCGGTTCTCCTTCATATCCTCTATCACTCTCCATTCTTTCCGGTCATCAGACACCTCCACCCGGAATCGATAAACAGCTGTTTGCAGAAAAACCAAAGTAATTTGTTGCAAATCCAATCCCTTTTCCGTATCAAGTAACCAATAAGGCGAAGCATCCCCTTTCGCAGCCTGCCACCAAGTAGCCACATTTCCATCGGCAGCCAATGCAGCCACATAACCTTCAGACTGACTGCCGGTAAAAGTCGGATTATTACGTCCGAAAGTCTGCAACGGACGTTCCCTATTGGCTGAAGTGTAACGAACATACGGACGCTCTCTCACCTGTGGAGTCACATTCGGCACATATTGAGGAGCCCCTTCAAACACCAATTCCACACGTGCCGGAACCAATCCCGGAGAAGAAGCCTCGATAAGGGTCTTTCCGGCATAATACGAACGGAAAGCAATAGCCGCTTTCCCATCCTGTATACGGATATCACTATCTTGTTTAAAAGTAATGGACGTCCCCGTAGGAAACTCACCGGGACCTGCTACCAACTTTAATGTCACCTCGGGAGAATTACTGATTTCTTTTCCCTGTGCATCCAGCACCGTCACCGTCAGCTGTACATCATCCGTACCATCAATACGAATCCCCATTGTCTTATCCGCTTCCAACTTCAGTTTAGCCGGAATACCGGGCTTTGCCCATTCGGGAGGTGCTATATGATTATATTCATTCCGATACCAATACCATGAACGCTTGGGAATACGGAAATAGTCCACTATCCCCATCTTGCCCAACTGACTTCCGGCAATACTTCCGTGATCAAACCCACACCAGATAGCCTGTCCGCTTCTCCACTCATAACCTTTCTTCCATCCATCATTCTTTTCCAAATCTCCCCACCCCGGCATATATTCTCCCGGTCGGTCGGCAGTCGTACTGCCATATTCGGAAACCACTCCCGGAATCCCCGGATTCAGAAAATCAGGCTGAGTGGCTCCATCTCCATTATAACCACCGATATCTCCCAGCTTATCAATTCTTCCCACTCCCAACGGACGCTGCGCCCCACCTATTGCAGCAGGCCGTGTCGGGTCAAGCTGATGCGACAAAGCCACCATCTTTTTCAATAACTCCCTCACTCCGTCCATAGCCTCCGGTGCCGAGAAAAAAGCCTCATTACACATACTCCATGCCACAATAGAAGGATGATTGCGATGAATGCGAATCATCTCCCCCAACTGCTGTAACGCACTGGCATCAAATCCGGATCTGTGTTTGTCATAGACGGGATACGCGCTCGAGTTCCAATACCCGTCAGGACCGAATCCCCCAATCCCCCAAAAAGGAGCTTCCGCCCAGAATAACATACCCATTTCATCACAAGCCTTAGAGAAAGCAGGTGCATGCGGATAATGCGACCCTCTGATAAAATCAAAACCTGCCTCCTTCATTTGCTTCACATCGCGCCTCATGGCAGCCTCCGTCACCGCATCTCCCCACCCGGCCTGATCTTGATGAACATTCGCTCCTTTAAAGAAAAGATGTTCTCCATTCAAAAAGAATCCTCTGTCCGCTGTCCATTCAAACCAACGAAAACCGAATACAGTCTCTTCAGAGTCAAGCAATTCATTTCCCTTATATAGCAAACTCACCAACTTATAAAGACTCGGATGAGCAGGATGCCACAACTCCGGTTCATTTACGGCAGGCGTAACCTGCACAAATTGCTTACTGTCATTTGCCCCGACATACTCGGTCGTAGTGACAGAAGTCACCGCCTCCCCATTCAGTTTCCGAACCTCAGTCACCAATTTATACTCCGAAGACAGACTTGAGCGGTTGCACACCTCCGTAGCCACCTTAACGGTAGACGCTTTTCCCCTGTTCTCCTTCAGTTCGGGAGTGATGACAAACGTACCATACCAATCAATATAAGTCTTCGATTTCTGCACGAGCCTTACATTGCGATAAATCCCCCCACTGAAGACATGCTCTCCCGCACGCGGTGCCACATCAGGTTTCCATATATTATTAACACGCACTGCCATTTCGTTATTACCTGCCTTCACAGCTTTAGTCACATCGACAGAGAAGCCGGTATATCCTCCGACATGGCTTCCCACCTTTTGTCCGTTTATATAGATTTCAGCTTCTTGAAAAACACCGTCGAACTCAATGAAAGTACATTTCTTCAAGTCATCTTCCGACAACCTAAAACTCTTGCGATACCATCCATACCCCACATAAAAATCTTTCGACATAAAATAAGGAATACTGAACGAATGCGGCACTCCCACCGTTTCCCAACCCGAATCATTATACCCGATTCTTTCGGCTCCCCGCACATCTCCGTGTGCATATTTCCATTCACGATTAAAGTTGATCTTCTTCCTTGGAGATTCAGATTGCTGTGCTTTTATCACACTGCAAAAGAGGCAGATACAAAAAACAAATAATAATTGTGCGTTCTTCATTTCTTAATATTTTATTGTTTCATCCTATTTTTAAATAGACAAAGATAAAACTTTTTCATGATAATTCGTTTTTTGATAACGCAAATATACTATCCATTTGCTCACCGCCAATGAAGATCTCAATTCCACCAATCCATATTGCCATTTTTACCAATCGTACTAAATCTGCCATAAATAATGCTCGTATCTGCCTTGCAAAAAAACGATTGAAGAGCACAAGGTATCACTGAAATGCTGGAGGCTTTCATTTCTGATTTACAGTAAATTATGGTCTATTGTGTACTAACTGTGTACGAACCGGAATAATTCACAACATAAAAAAAGAAAGCATTGCATTATCGTTTTGACAAATTTTCGTACATTTATTGTGCTAAAAATCAAAGTACTACAATGCTTTCTTATGGACAAAAACACATCATGCTTAGTGCGGTATACATCAGAGAGAAGAAGACCTACATCCGAATTAGCTTTTCTCCAAACCATCGGCATCGAACGATAATCAAATACTAAAATGGAAGCCAAAGGTATCAAGATATATATCGGATGCAAATTGTACAGGAGAAAAAACGTGAGTGACTAAAATAGCAAAGGCTATGAAATGAAACTGTAGGAATACGCTCAAGTTAATAACAAAAGCAAAAAAAAACATGATGAGACATGTGATTATCATAGTTTTTTTATTACTTTTGCATTTGGATTGAGACGTCCCTTCTGAGACATATTAATAAAGAAGAAGCGTTATGCTTATCTTGTAATTTTGAGAACGTAGGAAATTTTCAAAAGAATGTACAAGGGTGGCATAGTGGTTCTCACGCATAGCGTGGGCTGCTATTACTACATCTGTACATTCGGGTTTCCTACGACCTTCAAAATTAAGATGTAACATTGCAGTGCCACGCTTCAGCGTTTATAAAAAGATTCTTTAGGAACTGCAGGAATCATTTACAATCTACTATGGAAATCATTTTTATTGGTTTTGCTGTTATCTTGGGGCTATATTTGCTCCTGAATTTAGCAGGTATCCTACTAGGCATATTCACGGAATATGTATTGCCCATTCTTGTATATTGCGGAATCGGTTCCTTTTTCTTTTGGCTGGTATTTTGGATATTCGGCATAAAGGAGTTCTTTGGTATTTCCACCATAATTATCGGTGCGATACTTGGTTTTATCGTTTGGATTTTGGTAACTTTTTTTAATAACAATGGTGGTTTCGGTAATTATGAGCACGAAGACATGGATCACGATATGCCTACTCATGTTATAATAGACAAATAATCATATCAACTTAAAATTCTATATACGAAACTCAAGACTATAAAATTAATAGCCGCTATAGAAACTAGATATTGTAGTATCAATTCACACAACAGATATTGTATTTATAACGTAATAGAAATAAAATGAAAACAAGAAACATTATACTTGGTATGCTGCTGTTTGCCTTTTCAGCATGCACTCCTGAAAACAAATCCGTTACCGAGCCTCTCACACCCGAAGAAACTGAAGAAATAGATAAAAAGTATCCAGGATTTTCTTATAATTATGAGACTTACATCTACCCTAAAGTGAACAAATTGTCGAAAAGCTCGTCTTTTTACCTTAAACTGAAGAAGCTTACCTATGCCGACTTTATGGATTTTATACAAAAACAGTTACAATTGCATGAATCGAAATGGGAAAAACAGGCTGAGGAGAAAGCTATACAAGAATGGAATAAAAAGTTCGACATAGAAAAACTCACTCACCGCTTAGATGCCATGACAGACTCTATTATCACTTCATGGGAGAACTATTACAAAGAAAATAACCTTAACACCTATCTCTCCATAGAATTGTTAGAGATGAATAAAACTATTGTGAACGATTCATATACAGGGATGTCCAGTCTAAATGCTACCGTACATCTCAAAGTCACTCCATTAAAAGGGCGAATAGACAAGCTGTCTGTAGGCTTCACTTTCTTCCGGACCAATGAAGTTCCACCTTATAAACTAATAGACCGCGTGGCTGGAGGCACCATAAATACAGAAGAGGCATTTAGCAAAGCCATTGAAGTAAGTAGTGAGTTGAACGTAACGAGTCGGGATCTGCCGGGTTGGACAAGGTCGTATGTAGATTATATTTCCCAAACCTCATCGGAATCTTTCAAAAAGGAATGTAAGATAGATATGGATATTACCGAGCTGACAGTTGAGGGACAAAAGCTGACTTGGGATGCCTAAAAACCGAATGAGGTATATGCCTATAAGGAGTTGCGTGACAAAGGCGACAGATCTTCGTCTAGTTATAAGTACAACCGAAACACATTTATCAAAAACTACATTGATAGAAGTTATGATGAAAAATCGGGCTACGTCATTACCCGTAAAAGCCAAATGGAATATGAATTGAATCCGTTAGCTTATACATTATATAATGGGGAAGAGGAAACACAACTTAAATTGGACGAATGGGGATGGCAACCAGCTTACTAATTTTAATGACATCATGATGAAAAATATCTTATTTATATGCACTTTGACAGCCTTGCTTTCGGCATGTTCGGAAAGCAGGCTTTTTAAAAAGGAAGAGCAGTACACACCATTGTGCACCTATTTCAATCCGCTGGATTTGGATATGAACATAGAAACATTAATGCCTTATTTTGTAAATTACTCTACAGACTGGGCAAAAATGGGATTGAGAAGCCACCCGATGATGGTGACTTATAAATACAACAATACAGCTTGGGGCATAACGGCTACTTCGCAATACGTTTTCCTTGCCAATGGTCGTTTGTCAGAACAACGAAGAACCTCATTTAGCGTAGGTGCGAGCGGATTTGATGTGATTGCATTTGAATATGATGGCTATTCAAACCTTATCAACATCAAATCTGTAGAGGATGGTCATTATAAACGTCAGCACAACGATAACGGCTTTACTTATGATTCCACAGGAAAACTCATCCGACGAGAAAAAAGTGACAGGGCAAACCCGGGCACGTGGAACTATCTTTTTGAGTATCACGAGAATGGGATCTTAAAATCCATATCGCCAGAAAAGGATAATGTCTTGACAAGTGAAGCAGGAGTGACACTTTACAAATTCCAGTTCGATTCGCTTGCGCACATGAAGCGTCTTGAGACCCCAACGACAACAAATATGTTCCTGAAAGACATTGGTGAATACAAGAAAGGCAAATCGGTAATAACATTTACCTATACCGACAACTTATGTACGCAAGCCGTAGAAAAAATTCCTGTTAAGTTTGACAGGGGCACAGAAACACTGACATGTACAAGTAACTTTATTTATAACTCGCACGGCGACTTAATTACATGGACTTATTCGGGTGGTGTTTATCAAGATAAAGGTAATGGTTGGCGTGTAGATGATATGATGTTCGCCATTACCTATGATTATGTGTACGATAATAAAGGGAACTGGACACAGGCAAAGATAACATTTCCTGCTAACATTGATGAAATACCTGCTTTGCGCACCTACTACAAAGCTAGTAAGAATGGCATTACATCCAACCAAGACCGTTCCTCTTCTGTGAAAGTTGGCGAAGTTCTCATTCTGACGATAGAACGTACCATAGATTATTGGGCTGATGATGCAATAGCCTCGTGCCATGAAACGGAAACCCACAAAGATACGAAAAAAGATAATGGGCTGCGTTATAAAGGCACAGACATCTACTGGCTCTCGAATAAAGTGAAATCAGTGACGCAAGAATCCTCTATAGGCGACCGTTCCCAATTGAAGTTTGACCAATCGGGTAATCTCGTCTACAAAGACGACAACTATGCCAATGGCGCAACAACTTATAAATACATAACCTCGACAGCTTACAACGTGAATGGTTGGGGCGATGCAGTGGTTGACATCAAGATAGAAGACGGCAAACGTTCAGATATATGTTCGGATGCGTCCACTACAGAACTGAATCAAGAATACACATTCGACAGCAAATCGCGTATTGTAAAGCACAGGTTCACCTCTTATATGGCCTATGTTACATGCACATACCAATACGAAGATGAAAAAAGGATTCCGGCAGTCATGGTAAGAGATCATCCCGAAGAAGGTGTGACCACTTACCATTATACTTATACCAAGTTCGATAAGCATAAGAACTGGATAGAGCGCAAAATAAGCTACTCTACCGAATATGATAAGTATGATGAAAATGGGGACTATATAGGAGACGAATATACTTCTCCAAAAGAATACACAGAGAAAAGAGACATTGAGTATTGGTAAACTATTGCCATGTATAGCCACAAACCTTAAATTGTGAAGATAAGGTATTGACAAAAAGCAATACAGATAGATGGTATAACAGATGCCACGACCGTAAATAACCCACCAACCACACTAATCTTGGCGCAGATTTCTCATGGGAAATCGGAAATCATTATGCGTGGGGAGAGATGGAACCCAAACAGAGTTACAAAGAGAATAATTACCCGTATTATCATCAAGTAATAGGTAATGACATAAGCAATACATGGCACGATGCGGCTCAAAAAGAATTAGGGGGTGATTGGCGAATGCCAACAAAAGAAGAATGGCATGAGTTACTTTTTTCCACCGAGCATGAATGGGTATCTATACATGACCGTCAAGGGTATCTGTTTACAGCAAAAAACGGTTCTCGCCTTTTCTTTCCAGCAAACGGTTATGCATACGACCAAAATGTTGGCACACCTGACGAGGGATATTATTGGACATCAACATTTTCCAATATAGACAATGCCTATGTAACTTATCTTCCTTCAAACTCTTGGGGTATAAGCAATTACGATCGATATATTGGAATAGGCATAAGAGCTGTAAAAATGAATTAACAAGCTGAACCGCAACCAATACTCGAACGAGAAAACAATCCGGATAACTTTTCGTAGTAATTATCAAAACGTCTTTAGATGTATTCGTTAAGATTCTATCTTATCTGTTTAAAGCCATTTTCGTTCTATGATTGAATGAAAATGGCTTTTGATATACAGTTGTTATAATCATTGGTGAGCAAATTCATTAGAACTTAGTTTCCAACTTTCAATCATCGAATATTTAAAATCTAGATAAAATTATTACCTTTGTTTCTAGAAAGAGTTATTTGCCAGTATAGCACCGCAAATTGCAGAAAATAGCACCGTTGCCAAATCGTTACCACTACTTCTCAAAAGCTTCGATAAATATCTATTCTACAACCGGTTAAGTCAAATCGATAATAATCTAAAATACATAGCGTCCGGCTTTTGCTATAATCCTTTTGAATTTAAATCATTGATTTTTTTGATGAATTATATTCAGTTTACTGATTCCACTCTTTTAAGTCAGAGACCAACGGGATTTGTTCCTCACATGACCATTGGGTGTGGGAACAAGCGGTTGGGGCATGACGCCCACATCTGATTATACAGATAAAATCATAGATTTATATACGCATAAAGTTTAGCATGCCACCACCCGATACACATTCCCCTTGGCGGTATGCACCCGTTCGCCCAATTGGGGC
>ERZ791815.787-NODE-787-length-24324-cov-3.681610_pt1 | contig 24324 bp, 20 predicted proteins | sample MGYA00510302_ERZ791815 | MGnify/ENA primary metagenome ERZ791815 (study PRJEB30046, sample SAMN00791995) | human gut metagenome | study: EMG produced TPA metagenomics assembly of the A metagenome-wide association study of gut microbiota in type 2... | reverse complement strand
GGCAGGCAGCCGTTCTGGCGGCTGTCGTGATCTCGTTTCCACTGATGTACCGCTCGGCGAGAGGCGCGATCGAGCAGGTCGATGCAAATCTGATCTATGCGGGCAGAACGCTTGGCATGAGTGAGCGCACCATTTTCTGGAAAATTATTCTGCCGCAGGCAAGACCGGGAATCCTCTCCGGCGGCGTGCTCGCATTCACAAGAGGGCTCGGTGAATTCGGAGCGACTGCGATGATCGCCGGGAATATTGCAGGAAAAACAAGGACACTGCCACTTGCCATTTATTCTGAGGTGGCGGCCGGGGATATGGATACCGCAGGAAAATACGTGTTGATCATTGTTGCTTTTTCCCTGCTCATCGTGGCAGGAATGAATCTGCGTGGAGAGAAAAAAGATGAGTTTACAGGTGGAGATCGAAAAAAAACTAAATGACAAAGTGCTGTCTGTTTCTTTTGATACCGAAGGAAAACAGGGGATTACCGGAATCCTAGGTGCGTCCGGCTGTGGCAAAAGCATGACGTTAAAATGCATTGCCGGCATTGAGACACCGGATCGCGGGAAAATTGTTTTGAATGGCAGGGTATTGTTTGATTCCGGCAAAAAGATCAATCTGCGCGTGCAGGACAGACATGTCGGCTATTTATTCCAGAATTATGCACTGTTTCCGAACATGACGGTGGAGAAGAACATTACGGCCGGTTTTAAGTATCGTCCCGGTCAGAAAATGACTGCGGAGGAGATAAAAAAACAGACGGCAGATTATATGGAACTGCTGCATGTGACAGAGTTAAAATCCTCTTATCCGGGAAAATTATCCGGCGGGCAGCAGCAGCGTGTGGCGCTGGCGAGAATCCTTGCGTCAGACCCGGAGGTTTTGATGCTGGATGAGCCTTTCTCTGCGCTGGACGCATTTTTGAAAGAAAAACTGCAGTTGGAACTGTTGGAACTTTTGTCCGGTTATGACAAAGACATTCTGATGGTGACGCACAGCCGCGATGAGATCTACCGCTTCTGTGAACATATGCTGATCGTGGAGGATGGCAGACAGGCGGGATTTGGCGTCACAAAAGAGATTTTTAAAAATCCCGGCACACCGGCGGCAGCAAAGCTGACAGGCTGCAAAAATATTGAAAAAATCGAGAGAGTGGACGACCATACGATGGTTCTGCCAAACTGGAATACAACGGTCTGCGTAAAGGGCATGATCCCGGAAAATACGACACATATCGGCATCCGCGCACATTATTTAAGACTGCCGGAGAACGGACAGCGTGAAAATCTGGTGGAGTGCCAAAACGGAAGGATCCTCGACGATCCTTTTGAACTGGTGGTTGTTTTCGAACATGATGTCTGGTGGAAAATCCCGAAAGAAAGCTGGCAGAAAGAATATCAGGAAAAAATGCCGCAGTATCTCGCAATCCCGGAGGAGAGTATTCTATATCTGCACGGATAAAACTTGCAAACTGTAAAGTTATTTTTTATAATAAAAAATAACATGTGCTTAGGAAGTGTAAACGGAACGGAGGAAGAACAAATGCCGGAAAATACGCAGAGAGTGAGCGTTGGTGGATTTTCTTTTGAAAATAAAGATGAAGCGGAACAGGCAAAAAAGGAGATCGAGGGGATCAAATATATCAAGGCCAAGACCGATATGAGTGATCCGGAGGTCATATTGCAGGTTTATAACAAAATGATCGGACAGAAACTGTTTGAAACAGCAGTCGGATACAGTTACTTAAAGGATCTGCAGGAATACCTGACGACAATTCCATTTATCAAAAATGAAGATATCCTGCCGATTCCGGTCACACATCCGAGACTTGAGGAAAGCTTAAAAAAGCAGAAGCGTGAGATTGCACAGAAAGAACGTGTGCGGGCGGTCAGGGCGAGACAGCATGAAAAAAAACTTGCAAAAATTGACAGGAAGGCATTGGAGACAGAGTCCTCCGGAAAATTGAAGATTTCGCTGTGCGTGAATATAATCCTTGTGGTGTGCGTTGTTGCAATGTTTGCCATGGCGCTGACGAGCGACAGTCCGACGATCATGAACTATCAGTCGAAACTTTTAAACCGTTATGCATCATGGGAGCAGGAACTGACGGAGCGGGAAAAGGCAGTGAGCGAAAAAGAACGGGAACTTGGGATTCAGGTAGACACAGAACAGACAGATTTCACAGATTCGCCATAAAATTATGCTATGGTCAACAGAGAACAGACGTAACCGGAGGACGATATGGAGAGATTAAAGATTCTTGTAGTAGATGATGAGAGCAGGATGCGTAAACTGGTCCGCGACTTTTTGGTGAGAGAAGACTATGAGGTGCTGGAAGCCGGAGACGGTGAGGAGGCACTGGATATATTTTATAAAGAAAAAAATATTGCACTGATTATTTTAGACATCATGATGCCAAAGATCAACGGATGGGATGTCTGCCGTGAGGTGCGTGAAACATCCAAAGTTCCGATCATTATGCTGACTGCAAAAAGCGATGAGAGCGATGAACTGACCGGATTTGAACTTGGAGTGGACGAATACATTTCCAAACCATTTTCACCGAAAATCCTTGTGGCAAGGGTAAATGCACTGCTTCGCAGAAGCGGACTGACTGCCGGAAATGATGAAAAATTTGTTGAGGCGGGCGGTATTAAACTGGATAAGACGGCGCATCTTGTGACCGTGGATGGCAGACCGATCGAATTAAGTATTAAAGAATTTGAACTGCTGGACTATTTTATGGAGAATCAGGGAATTGCACTATCCCGTGAAAAGATATTGAACAACGTGTGGAATTATGATTACTTTGGAGATGCAAGGACAATTGACACACATGTCAAAAAACTCCGTGCCAAAATCGGGGAAAAAGGGGAGTATATCAAGACAATCTGGGGTGTTGGCTACAAGTTTATCGTGGAGTAGGGTATTGCCGATTATTTGCAAAACGGATTGACATTACAGGATGGTTGTCATAATATGAAGAGAGAGAAAAAAGGGTCACTGACCCGCGAACTTGCAGTGATATTAGTCGGACTTGTAGCAGGGACGATTATGTTATGCTGGTTTATCAATACTTCCTTTTTGGAAAAATACTATATGCTGAACAAGCAGGATTCGCTGATCGACGGATATGATGTGATCGACGGTGCCAGTGAGACAGGTGAACTGAATTCCAGTGAGTTTGATGTCACTTTTGACAATCTGTGTGCCAATGGTAATATCGCAGTTATGATCATCAGTTCCAACCGTGCGATCGTGAGGTCATCGGTGAATGATAATCAGGTCATTCTGATGGAATTTATGAATATTTTGTTTGGTGATGACAGAAGCCAGACCGAGATTTTACAGAGATCAGACAATTACGTCATACAGAAACAGACAGATACAAGGTTATCATCTGAGTACATGGTTCTTTATGGAACACTTTCCAATGGAAATCTGATTCTGATGCGTACCGCAGTGGAGAGTATCCGTGAAAGTGCAAAAATTTCAAATCAGTTTCTGGTTTACGTGGGAGTTCTGGCAATTGCAATCAGTGCAATTGTCACAGTGTTTGTGTCTAAGAGGATAACAACTCCGATCTCAGAACTCACGGACATATCAAAAAGAATGACAGAGCTTGATTTTGATGCCAAGTATGTTTCCAAAGGACACAGAAAAAATGAGATAGATGAACTCGGTGAACATTTTAACCGTTTGTCATGTGCGCTTGAAAGCACGATCTCAGAACTTAAGAGTGCAAATAATGAATTAAAACAGGATATTGAGAAAAAAACAGAAATCGATGAGATGCGCAAGGAGTTTCTATCCAATGTATCTCATGAGCTGAAGACACCGCTGGCGTTGATCCAGGGTTATGCAGAGGGATTGCAGGAGTGTATCAATGATGATGCACAGAGCCGTGATTTCTACTGTGAAGTGATCATGGACGAGGCGGATAAAATGAATCAGATGGTCAAAAAACTTCTGACTTTAAACCAGTTAGAGTTTGGAAATGAAGTTGTTCCTATGGAGCGCTTTAATCTGACGGAACTGATCAATGGAATTATTAATTCATCTTCTATTTTATTAGAGCAAAACGGTATCTCGGTCGCATTTGACGAGAGCGGACCGATGGATGCATGGGGAGATGAATTCAAGGTGGAAGAGGTTGTGACAAATTATCTGAGCAATGCGATCCACCATGCAGAATTTGATAAGAAGATCAGAATCTGGTACACAAGAAAAGACAGTGTTGTCCGGGTGAGTGTATTCAACACCGGAAAACAGATTCCGGAAGAAGATCTTGATAATGTCTGGATCAAGTTTTATAAAGTGGACAAGGCAAGAACGAGGGAATATGGTGGAAGTGGAATAGGACTTTCTATCGTAAAGGCGATCATGGAGTCATTTCACAGGGAATGTGGCGTGCTAAATCATGAAGACGGCGTAGAATTCTGGTTCGAACTTGACACGGAAAAGACGGGGCTTGATCGCGGACAGGCGGAGGATGATACAGTATGAGAAGAAAAAAGATAGAAGGAATCTTATGTCTGACAGGTATGCTTTTGCTGACAGGATGTGGAACGAAAGCATATGATCTCACAGAGGCAGAGGAAAGTCAGATCGTCAATTATGCAGTACACGTTGTTTCCAAGCATAATTTATATCAGAAGGATGGTCTGGTCTATGTGGATCAGAGCGCGGAAGAAACAGAGCCGGAAGAGACTGTCACAGGCAGTGAGAGTGTGGATGGCACAGAAATAATGGATGAGACACCAGCCGGAAATACGCTGGAGGATGTATTTGGAGCGGATGGACTGGAAGTTGCCTATGGAGGAGTAAGCCTTGCCGGAAACTATACAGAGTCGGATGTGCTTGATGTAAGAGCCTCGAACGGAAAACAGTTTATGGTGCTTGCAATCGATATGACCAATCCTACAGAAGAGGATATTACTCTGGATAATCTCACTTCAAAGGTAAAGTTTACAGCGGATTATTCTGCTGATGGAGCAGAGAGTACGCAGGTTTCTGCTTATACAACGATCATGACAACGGATTTTTCAACTTATGATGATGAGATCCCGGCGGGAGAAACAAAATCAGCGGTTCTTTTATTCGAGATACCGGATTCTGTGACAGAAGTTTCTGATATTGTGCTCCATGTGACAAGAGATGACACAACTTATGAAATAAAATTGTAAAAAATGGAAGAGTTATGATATAATAAAGACTGCCGAGCGAAGCGAGTGTAGATAACGATCATGAAGCTTTGCTTCATGATATAATGTGCGTAAGCAATGAGTAGTGCCAATCGAGAATATACAGACCGGACATGCTTGCATGGTGAGGTCTGTATATATCGAGAGTGATAGGGCGAATGCCCGACAGCCAGGAAAATCTCTGATTTTTCTGGCGTGCACTGCGGACTGAGGTTCATATATAATGAAGACCAATCGAATTAAAATACAAGAGAACATATACGTGGGAGGAAGACACAATGGATACAAATATTCTTTTAGAGTCAGGTACAAATGAGTTAGAGGTTTTGGAATTTACGTTAGGCGACAATTATTATGGAATTAACGTAGCAAAGATCAGAGAGATTCTTACCTATCAGCAGGTAACACCAGTTCCAAATGCACATCCTTGTGTTGAGGGAATTTTTATGCCGCGTGATACGATGATGACTGTTATTGATCTGAAAAAGTGTCTGGGAATGGAACCATCCGAGAAAAAGGGCTTATTCATTATTACAAACTTTAATAAATTAAACATTGCATTCCATGTAGATGAAGTGATCGGTATCCACAGAGTATCGTGGGAGGATATCATTAAACCGGATTCTACGATCAACACGGAAGATAAGAGTGCTGCAACAGGGGTTATCAAGCTGGAAGGAAAATTAGTTGTGATCCTTGATTTTGAAAAGATAGTTACGGACATCAGCCCGGAAACCGGACTGAAAGTATCAGATGTGGAGGAGAGAACAGCCAGAGACAGAAGCGATTCTCCAATCCTCATTGCAGAGGATTCCCCACTGCTTGGAAAAATGATCTCAGAGTGTCTGAAAAAATCAGGATACACGAATCTGATCATGACAATGAACGGACAGGAGGCGTGGGATAAGCTGACTGAGTTCAAGAATAAAGGAACAGTCCGTCAGGACGTACACTGTATCATCACAGATATTGAGATGCCTCTCATGGATGGACACAGATTGACAAAACTCTGCAAATCAGATGATGAGATCAAGAAGATACCACTTATTATTTTTTCATCTCTTGTGAATGAGGAGATGCGCCGAAAGGGAGAACAGTTAGGAGCAGATGCCCAGTTGACAAAGCCGGAGATCGGTATGCTGGTAGAGGCAATTGACAATCTGATCGATAAGAGCGTAGATTAAGTCAGAAAAAGGGGTGTGAGTTTTTTCACATCCCTGATTTACTATAATCGAAAAATAAATATATGATAGTTACAAAGAAATCAATAGCAGGAGAATATTACCATGAATGAATCAGAAAATTACCTGGATCAGTTATTAAATGCCGTCGATGGCAGATCTGATTTAAATGACAGTGATCCTGTAAATCCAGAAGAAATTGAGAGTAAAGAACAAATGCCACAGAAGAGTACAAGAGAGACAATTGATATTCCGGATTCCAATGATCTGTTTATGGATCAGTTTGAACAGGAACTTCGGAAAGATAATGATCCCGATGAATTTTTAAAACAGTTCGAGCAGGAATTAGACAGGGACGAAAGTTCACAGGGTGTGACAAAAGCAGCACAGCCGATGCTTGATGATATTGACCAGATTATGGAGAGCGTGAATCAGGAAGCCGCAAATGATACAGCAGAGACGGCAGCATCAGCAGTGGAGAAAACAGCAGAGCAGAAAGAGGATACTGCTGAAGTAAAAAATGATGAGGATGCCAGTGAGGATGGAATTGATGATCTGGCAATCGATGATATCGGAATTGATGATTTTGGACTGGATGATTCGGAAACAGAAAACGAAAAAGCGGTATCGGATGAAGATGATGAATTAATGAGGATTCTGAGTGGAACAGGCGAAGATTCCGAAATACCGGAGGCAGACAATGCAAAAGCAGAAGTGCAGCCGGATGACGAGGTAAAAGAAGAAAAGAAGCCGAAGAAACAGGGATTTCTGGCAAAGCTGTCCAAGTTACTGTTCGGTGATGATGAACCAGATGAGGAAGAAATTTCCGAAATGCAGGCAGAACCTGCAGTTACTGAGATGCCTATGGATGATATGGACATCTTAAAAGAGTTAGAAGGTTCTTCGGACGGTGATACGAAGGGCGGGAAAGAAAAAAAGAAAAAAGAGAAAAAGAAGAAAGAAAAAGCACCAAAGCAGCCGAAAGAGAAAAAAGTAAAACCAAAGAAAGAGAAGAAACCAAAGCCACCGGCAGAACCGGATAACACACCGCCGCTGCCAAAAGTGCCAGTGATCCTCGTCTTTGTGATGGCATTATCCATTCTGGTATTTGTTTTGGCAGGGACACATTTACTTGGATATTCAAACAGTTTCGCAGATGCCAGCCAGGCATTTGCAGAGGGAAGATATTCGGATGCTTTCCAGTCTGTGGCTGGAGAGAAAGTCAAGGAAAAGGATGCTGATACCTATGAGAAATATCGTATTACCGCTATGGTTTCGGCAGAGTATGAAGCTTACGAGAGCATGATGGACGCAAAAGTTTATGATATGGCATTGGATTCTTTGATCCGCACTGTACAGCGATATGATAAGTATCTGCAGGATGCAGAGACTTATGGATGCAGGGGCGAGCTTGATAAGATTGAAAGTGCAGCAGAGACAGCATTACAGCAGGATTTTGGATTGACAGCAGAGGATGCAAGAACCATGTATGCTCTGTCCGATAAAGAAACTTATTCCAGAGAAATTTACAAAGCATTAGAGAAGGCAGGCTTATCAGAGGTGACAGAATGATAGCAATCATTGATTATGATGCAGGAAATTTAAAAAGTGTAGAAAAGGCGTTACAGTTTCTGGGGCAGGAGTGCGTGATCACAAGAGATTTTCATGAGATCAAAAAGGCAGACAAAGTGATCCTTCCAGGTGTTGGTTCCTTTGGAGATGCTATGAGCCAGCTGAGGAAGTTTGAACTTGATAAGGTCATTCATGAAGTGGCGGCAGAACAGAAACCATTTTTGGGAATCTGTCTGGGATTACAGCTTTTGTTTGAAGGAAGTGAAGAGTCTGAGGGAGTGGAAGGGTTACATCTGTTGGATGGAGAAATCCTTCGAATCCCGGAACAGGAAGGACTGAAAATTCCAAATATTGGATGGAATTCGCTGGATCTGCAGAACAATGGACGACTGTTTGAAAATCTGAATGGCAATCCATTTGTTTATTTTGTTCATTCCTATTATTTAAAAGCCAGAGAAGAGTCAATTGTCAAAGCAACCATCGAGTACAGCACACATATTCATGCGTCTGTGGAAAAAGATAATATTTTTGCATGTCAGTTCCATCCGGAAAAAAGTGGAACAGTAGGATTACAGATACTTTCTAACTTTGCAAAATTGTAGGAGGAACGTCAATGTTTACAAAAAGAATTATTCCGTGTCTGGATGTAAATCAGGGACGCGTGGTAAAAGGTGTTAATTTTGTTAACTTAAGAGATGCAGGTGATCCGGTAGAAATTGCGGCAGCGTATGATAAGGCAGGAGCAGATGAATTAGTATTTTTAGACATCACAGCAACGTCTGATGCGCGGGAGACTGTGGTCGATATGGTGCGAAAGGTCGCAGAAAAGGTATTTATCCCGTTTACCGTGGGTGGAGGAATCCGCACGGTAGATGATTTTAAGGCGTTGCTCCGCGAGGGAGCCGACAAGATCTCCATCAACTCATCTGCTATCAATTACCCGAACCTGATCAGTGAGGCAGCAGATAAATTTGGAAGTCAGTGTGTGGTTGTAGCCATTGATGCAAGACGAAGAGAAGATGGTTCCGGTTGGAATATTTATAAAAATGGCGGTCGTATCGATGTCGGCATGGATGCTGTTGAATGGGCGATGAAAGCAGACCGGCTGGGGGCGGGTGAGATTTTGCTGACCAGTATGGACTGTGATGGCACTAAGGCAGGATATGATCTGGAACTCACCAGAATGATCGCTGAGAATGTATCCATTCCGGTGATCGCATCCGGTGGAGCCGGAACAAAAGAGCATTTTTATGATGCACTGACGGAAGGAAAAGCAGACGCAGCGTTAGCAGCTTCTCTGTTCCATTATAAAGAGCTGGAAATCGCTGATCTGAAAGATTATCTTGCAGGCCGGGGAGTTCCGGTGCGGCGCTGAGACATCCGGCAGCAGACTGGATGTCCCGGACAAATGCAGCAGTGCAGGAGAAATTTTAAGAAGGTAACAAAAATGTCAATGATCACAAATGACTGGCTGGATGAAATCCAAGGTGAATTCAAAAAGCCATATTATAGAGAGTTATATCAGTTTGTCCGCGATGAATACAGTAAAGCGGTGATTTATCCACCGGCGGACGATATTTTTAATGCAATGCATTTTACACCGTTAAGCAAGGTGAAAGTGCTTTTACTTGGGCAGGATCCATATCATAATGTAAATCAGGCGCATGGATTATCTTTTTCCGTATTACCGGAACAAAAAGAAATACCACCGTCATTACAGAATATCTATAAGGAATTGCATGATGATCTCGGCTGTTATATCCCGAATAATGGATATCTGAAAAAATGGGCAGACCAGGGTGTACTTTTATTAAACACAGTACTGACTGTACGTGCACATCAGGCAAATTCCCATCAGGGACATGGCTGGGAACAGTTTACAGATGCAATCATCCAGGCTGTGAATGCACAGGACAGACCGATTGTATACATGCTGTGGGGAAGACCGGCACAAAGCAAGATACCAATGCTGACCAATCCAAAGCATCTGATCCTGACAGCGCCGCATCCAAGCCCACTGTCTGCGTACCGGGGATTTTTCGGATGCAGGCATTTCAGCAGGGCAAATGAGTTTTTACAGGCGAATGGTGTGGAACCGATTGACTGGCAGATTGAGAATATATAAAAAAACAGATGGTGTTCTGCCATCTGAAAAAACCTCTGAAATGAGGAGTGCCCAGATACCAAAGGCATCTGGGCTATTATGAAAAAATTTATCAAGTATTAAAAACTTATTTCCGTTTCATTTATGAGTTCATTGTAACAGTAATATGTGAATAAAGTATGAACAATTGTTGAATAATTATAAATTTTTGTGCAAAACTACAGAAACAGTCTTGAAAAACTAATAAAATGAAGCTAAAATGACGATGTAATAATTAAAGAAGGTAATCATGAGAGAAAATGCATGATTACACAGTGATATTGTTTTACACGGATGACTGCTGATCAAAGGAGTGAGAAATATGGCAACAATTTCAGGATATGATTCATCTTCCATCGGCGTACTGTTTTCCAGCCTGAATTCAGGAAGGACGAATACAAGTACAATGTTTGGAACATCAGATTTACTTGGTATTAATTATTCTGACTATGCTACGATTCGGAATGGAAGTTACACAAAGCTGATGAAGGCTTATTACAAAAAGGCGGCATCGGATGATCCATCATCTTCGTCTGTGTCTGCTGCTACATCGACTTCCAAAGATTCTTCGAAGACACTTGCAAATATCGAGAGCGCTGCAGATGATTTAAAGAAAGCATCTGAGGCACTGAGAACAAACGGAGATAAATCTCTGTTTACAAAGAAACAGACGACAGATAAAGATGGAAAAGTATCTTATGAGTATGATACAGACAAGATTTACAAGGCGGTCAGTGATTTTGTGGACAGCTATAACAAGATGTTAAAAGAGGGTGGGGATTCCAATACCAGCAGCATCTTAAGAAGCACGAAGTCCATGGTCAATCTGACAAAGGCAAATTCCAACATGCTCAGCACGGTCGGAATCACGATTGGAACCGACAATAAGCTTTCCATTGATGAGACAGCATTTAAGAAAGCCGATATGAACACGGTAAAATCCCTGTTCCATACGACAGGCGGATTTGGTTATCAGACCTCGGTTCAGGCAGGCATGATCGAGAGTTATGCGAAGAGTGAGGCGGAGAAAGCCAATACTTACAACAAGTCAGGCATGTATACATACAATTATACGACAGGTGAGATCTATAATACCACAACCTAAACGGTTGCAAAATAAATACAGACATGATATGTTATGAGAAGCTCATAAAAATGGGTTTCTCATAATTTTTTTATGGCGGGAAAAGAGGTAAACTATGGCAAAAAAAGTAGTAGTAGGAATGTCGGGAGGCGTGGATTCTTCCGTTGCAGCGTATTTATTAAAGAAGCAGGGATATGATGTGATTGGTGTCACCATGCAGATCTGGCAGGATGAGGATGAATTTACACAGGAAAAAAACGGTGGCTGCTGTGGGCTGAGCGCCGTTGATGATGCCAGAAGAGTGGCAGATCGTCTGGAAATTCCGTATTACGTCATGAATTTTAAGCAGGAATTCAAAAAGAATGTCATGGATTATTTTACAGCAGAATATCTGAAGGGAAGGACGCCGAATCCATGTATCGCATGCAACCGATATGTGAAGTGGGAGGCGTTATTAGACAGGAGTCTTGCAATCGGTGCAGATTACATTGCGACCGGACATTATGCAAGGGTTGAGCAGCTTCCAAATGGCCGTTATGCGATCAAAAATTCTGTCACCGCAGAGAAAGACCAGACTTATGCACTTTACAATCTGACGCAGGCGCAGTTGTCGAGAACACTCATGCCGGTCGGAGATTATCATAAGGACGAGATCCGCCAGATTGCAGAGGAGATCGGGCTGATGGTCGCACACAAAAAAGACAGCATGGAGATTTGTTTTATCCCGGATGATGATTATGCGGGATTTATTGATAAAGAGTGTGGAAAACTTGTGCCGCCGCCCGGAAATTTTGTGTCTACGGATGGAAAAATACTCGGAAGACATAAAGGGATCACACATTACACGGTCGGACAGAGAAAAGGTCTTGGGATTGCACTTGGTTACCCTGTGTTTGTGACAGAGATCCGCCCGGAGACAAACGAGGTCGTACTGGGTTCGAATGAGGACGTGTTTACGACAGAACTGTATGCGGATCATGTGAACTTTATGTCGATCCCAGACATTGAAGGCGAAGTGAAGTTAAAGGCAAAAATCCGCTACTCCCACAGTGGAAGTATGTGTAAAGTGACACGTACCGGAGAAGATCAGATCCATTGTGTGTTTGAAGAACCGGTACGCGCAGTGACACCGGGACAGGCAGTTGTACTTTATGATGGAGATTACATTGCCGGCGGCGGAGTCATTATCTGAGCTCTGGTACGGAATTCCATAAAAATTAAAGGCAGAATTAACAAATGAAGAATATATTCTGGAAGAGAGAGCGGATCGAGATTATGACTGCTCTGGCATTATTTAATTATGTGTTTTTAGGAGCAGAATATTTATTTGACAATATGATGGCATTTCAGACGGATTCAGGTGGAGTGGTGCTGGCACAGAGTTATGTGCTCGGAAGCAGTACGGTTGGTTTTCTTCTGTTTGGCATACTGGATGGTAAACTGCGGGAAAGGGAAAAGAAGGCAGGCAGTGCTGGTGCCGGAGTCCTCGCGGCTGTATGTCTTTGGGAGATCCAGGTACATCAGAGTTATGGAAGCATACTTGCCGCAGGACTGATTTTATATGTGCTGCTTGGAATAGCCGGAAGTCTGGTACACTACCGGGCAGCGTGCCGCTATGGTATGGAGGAACATCTGGCGGAAACGGTGGGGGTATCGTATGCAATCGGACTTTTTTTACAGTTTCTCGAAAACAATCTGATCCATAATGCAGCGTTGGAAGCAGTGATTTTGGCTGTGGCATTTGGGGTACTTCTTTTTCTGGTGGAGAAAAAGAAGGTGGCGGGAAGCCTGATGGAGCGGAATCTATATGAGTCAGATCCTATCAGACATCCGTATGCAGCGGCAGTTATGCTCATTTTCACAGTCGCCCTTATGACCTGTATTTTTGCAACATTAGACAATGCAGTGACATTAGGGCATGCAGGTGGAAGTATGGATATCGGACAGTGGCCAAGACTGATCCTGGCGGTCAGCGGACTTGTGTCAGGCGTGTTGTTTGATTATGGAAAAGGCAGATATAGGAACCTTATCATGTACTGCGTGACGCTGCTCTCCACGGTGTGTATACTTGTGATCGTTTCCGGCGGCTCTTTTTTGCTTGGGCTGATCGTGTTTTATCTGTCGGCAGGCTTCTTTGTTGTGTTTTTCTCGACCGGTTTTGTGCGGTTGGCGGGGTACATGAGAGTGCCACAGTTTTGGGCTGGCATGGGAAGATCGGTGAACAATCTCTGCGCCATACTCATTGGAAGCTTTTCTGTAGCACTGATCCGGTCCGGCGACAGTACGAAGATCATGATCGCATCGATTGGGTTATTTGTACTGATCAGCGTTGCGATTTATATTTACACGGTGATGGGACAGACGGATGTGGAATTGCCTGATCAGGAGCGGAAACAGGAAGAGGAGCAGGACTATTTTTCAGCATTTGCAGATACCTATGCGCTGACAGAACGGGAGCAGGAGGTGTTGAAAATGCTTTTGGCATCGGATGAGGAGGTGCAGGAGATCGCAAATAGGCTTTATATTTCAAGGGCAATGTTATATCGATATATTTCATCGCTCAACAAAAAAACAGATACAAATTCAAGGATTGGCCTGATCCAGTTTTATTATACATGGAAACCGGAAAAAAAGGCTGATCGTGACGATTGAGACATATGTAAACTCCCGGATCGTGCAATTTTATGTTAAGATTTTTCAAGTATATTCCTGTTATGGAGATAGGAGGCTTGAATGAGACATAAGGTGCGTGATCTGGGAGTCTTTTTTTGTCTGGCGGTGATGCTGCTTACTGTGACTTCCTGTGGAAAAGAAGTGAGTGATCAGACGATCGCAGCGACCGAACAGAGTTCAGAAGAAAGACGTGATGCAGAAGCAGTCATGAGGACAGAAACGACGGAAGCTTTTTCAACGGAGAAAGCCGGAGGGGTTGGGATGCCAGACGATTTAGTGTATGCGGCTGTGATCCATGTAAAAATTAATCCTGAATTTAATTTATATTTAGATTCGGAAGGATGCATTGTCTATGTGGAGTATCTGAATGAGGATGCGGCAGATTTATTTGAAACAGTTGATCTGACAGGACAGAAGCTTGCAGATGGGATGGAGACAATCGTGGGTGCCGCAGAAGAAAAAGGATATCTGACCGGGCAGAATGAGGTTACGACAGATGTTGTCTGGGTGCAGGAAAAATTGTCTGCGAACTCTGTGGCGGTTCGCATGGAAAGCCGTGCTCTATTTGTCATGGCAAGGGTGTGATCACGGATGATTGTATTCTCTGTCATGGAGCGAAGAAATGTACGGTATGTGGCGGAAGCGGAAAAATGTAGAGAAGAGACCCCAAATGGGAGAACATAATTACACTAAAAAGTAGTATAGGAGGAAAAGCGGATGAGAAAGGCGTGGAAGAAAGCAGTCAGTGTCCTGTTGACATTGGTACTGATATTCGGTGTCCTGCCGGCGATGAACGTGTCGGCAGAGGGCGAAGGAGGACAAGGCAGCAGATCGATTGAGTTGAATTTTGCAGGTACTGTGAATGGCAGCATTGTCACGTATGGCGTAGAGGGAACAGATGTTGCGTTAACGGTGGAAGGTGCAGAATTAAATGATTCTAAAGTTTCTATATCAGAGGGGAATTTAGGGAGTGTAAAATTTAAACTCGAGAACTTTGATCCAGATAAGATGCAGATTCGTGTGTATTCAAACGATGGATTTCAAACATATCTTACGGTAAATCAGAATGAAACTTCACTGGCAGAACGGGAGGGTGAAGGAGGATTCCCAGATTCTATTACACTGGTCGTAGAAAAAAAGGGTTCGCAAGGACAGCCGGGGCAGTCAACAGATAACAGGATTCGCTTACAATTGGAGGGGGATGCCTGTAACAGCTTTGCAGACATGGTTTCTAAAGATATACAGATATATGTAAGCAAGGATGGTGGCAGCAGTTTCAGTCAATTGACAGGTTTAGATACCAACAGTACAAAAGAATATGTGTTTGAAGCTGACATAACATCTATACAATTTTATGTTTCCTGTGATGAAACAAAATACAGTCTGCAGTTTCCGGGAAAGTCCGCAGATGAGGGAAAATCTGAGCAGACAGCGATAGCGTTAAATGCAGCGGGAACACAGCATATCCAGATCGATCATTCTGTGAGAACCATTACATGGGCATATGACAGACAGACCTATGGAGAAGATGCCTATTTAGAGCATGGAAAAGCGCAGGTGGTTGCGGTAGAAGGTGTATATGATTTATATAGTATACCGTTTGCAAACAATCCAGGGGATGAGAAAGGTGGACATATTGCAGTAGAAGCCGGAAAACAAGTTACGGTAAGATTAACCCCGGATTATGGTTATCAGTTGAAAGGTGTATCACTTAATGGAGGAGTTACGTTGGCACCGCAGGATGAGGTATCAATCTTCACTTTCACAATGCCGGATACCAACGTGCATTTTAAAGGAATCTTCACACAGACACAGGATGAAATTAAGACATCAGGAACAAAAGTCTCTTCTGCTTCTGTTGAAAATGGAGCAAATGCGGCTCCAAGTGGAAATCTGCGTCTTACCGTGGAGGATTCGGATGCAAATACAACAAAAGCACTTGCACAGGTAGAAAATGCAGTAAGTGCAGAAGCAGTAAACCTGACCTTAGACCAGATTGTCAGCAAGGGAGATGGAACTAACTGGGAGAATCCAGTCACGCAGTTCGACCAGCCTGTAAAAATGAAACTACAAGTGGCTGATTATGACACGGCGGCAGGATATGAGGTTGTAAGGGAGCATAACGGAAACCTCACAAAACTTACAACGTCTGTGTCGGAAAATGGTACGCTGACTTTTGAGACAAATCAGTTCTCAACTTATTTTATTGTGAAAACAGCAAAGAAAGCGGATAATGGTAATGCAAAAACGGAAAAAAGTTCCAATACATCTTCCACAACTGCCTCTTCGGCTGCGGGATCTACAGATAATGCGATAACTGCACAGTCAGTAAGCGGAGAGGGAATCCCTGCAATCAATATCGCAAGTGCAGCAGATCAGCTTCTGAATCTTGCAAAATTAAGTGAAGACGAGAACAAGGCAGTAAAAGCCGGAAACAAGACGCAGTTTGTTTTGAGCGCATCCGGCATGACACCAACAAAAGAAGAGATTGCACTCATTCAGAGTGTTCTTGGAAACAATGTGATTGGACAATACTTAAATCTTAATTTAACATTGAAGATATTAGGAAGAGCGGATCGCCAGATTACGGATTTATCCGCACCAATGTATATAGCGATCACAATTCCGCAGAACCTTGTGAACCATGACAGTAGTATTGAACGCACTTACAGGATCGTCAGAATCCATGATGGTGTAGCAACACTGATCGATGGAACTTACGATGCAGCCACAAATCAGTTTACATTTGCAACGGATGGTTTCTCAACCTATGCCTTGGTATATGAGGATGTGAATACCACTCTGACAGGCAGATCGCCAAAAACAGGAGACAACTCCCTGTGGATGGTATGGACGCTCATTCTCTGTGCAGGATGCAGTATTCTGTTTGCAGCAGGAAAGAGATACAAAAAAAGGGAATGGTAATCATGAAAAATAGGATCATGTAAAAAATCTGAAAGAGAAAAAAAGAAAGAGCGGGTTTGCCGTGGGCTAATAAGGCAGTATTTAAGGAATTCTGGTGTAATCCCAATAGCGGGGATACACCTTTTTCTTTATTTAAGCGGATTTCTCCGCATTTTTCTGGTTTACTCTTTCCATTGTGTCAATAAGCTGCTGTTCTGTCGGAATGTCAAACAATCCGACTGCCGTAAAGTAAATATTCACTTTAACATTGTTGTGAGAATGCTTTTTCTCATTGTTGTGTATTTCTATATGCTCAATAAGTTTGTTTATAACGGTTGGAGTAAGCTCTTCCATCTCTGTAAATTCCATAAGTCCCTGATAAAGCATCTTCGTATCGACAGTTTGCTTTTGAAGTTCAATGAGAGTTTTTTCATTTTCTTCTACCTCTTGCATAAGTTGTTTCTGTTCGGTTTCATATTCGCTTGCCATTTCTTTGTGTTTTGAACCCCTGTTTTGTAAAAATAAAGTCCCATCTGTAAAAAAGTACAGATGGGTAGAAATCTATATTATTTTCTGCTATAATAATGCTATATCATTGACATAGAATTATTAGGAGATAAAACATGAGTTATTCAGACGAAATAAAGAAAATTCGTAAAAAATGTTTTCTGTCTCAAGAAGCTTTTGGGAGAGAAATTGGAGTTTCCTTTTCATCAATAAACCGTTGGGAAGGTGGAAAAAGCAAACCGAATATGGCTGCTATGAAAAAACTTAAAGATTTTTGTGATATTCATGGTATTGACTTTACCGCTTTGGAAGAACAATGGAACAATTTGGGAAAGGACAAATAAAATCATGGCAAAGAAAAAGACAGAGGATACAATCAATCTCGATTCAATTCTTTTCAAATGTAGAGACATCTTACGTGCAGCACGTAATTCGGGTTCATTTTTTGAAAAACGTGATATGATGCTGACACTGGTATTTTTAAGATTTATCGGAGAAAAATATGAGGATGGTATCGAAAAATTACGCCAAATCTTAATTGAACAAGGGCTTGACCCGGATGACGAAAATATTCGTGCAGCATTCTTTGATGATGCCACATTTGCAGATGGCACATATAATCTACCGCCTGAGGCAAGATGGTCAACAATTATAAATACACCTGCCCCCAAACTGAATGTTGCATTAGATAATGCACTTCATAGTATTGCCGCTGGTTCTAAGCAATTAAAAGGGTGCTTTGTGGAAGGTACATTTACTACACGCAATCTTGCACCGAATGACATCAAAAAACTGATTGATGAAGTCAATAAAATCAGCCATAAGAAGTTCGGAGAAGAAAAAGACCTTATTGGTCGTGTTTATGAATATTTTCTGAAAGAATTTGCTGTTAATGCCACTAAAGAAGAAGGTGAATTCTATACACCGCACGATGTTGTACAGTTAATTGCAACTATGATTGAACCGTATGACGGCACGCTGTATGACCCTTGCTGTGGTTCTGGTGGTATGTTTATTCAAAGTGCTGCACTTGTAAAATCTAAACAAGGCGATATTAACCGTATCAATGTATATGGGCAGGAAAAAGAACCTGCAACATATCGTCTTGCAAAAATGAACCTTGCACTCCGTGGCATCAGTCACAATCTTGGCGACATCAGTGATTCCAGCTTTTTGAATGACCTTCATAAAGGTGTACATTTTGATTATATCATGGCAAATCCACCTTTTAATTTAAAAGGATGGTATGATAGTACCTTAGAACATGACCCACGTTGGGCTGATTATCAAACTCCGCCTGAAAGCAATGCCAATTATGCTTGGATTCTACATATGCTTTCGCACTTAAAGAAACAAACGGGTGTTGCCGGGTTTTTGCTTGCTAACGGTGCTCTTAATGATAGTGATACAATAGAAATTCGTAAAAAATTGATTCAGAATGATAAAGTTGAGGCTATTATTGTTCTTCCGAGAGAATTGTTTATTACTACCGATATCAGTGTTACTCTTTGGATTCTTAACCAAAATAAAAAAGGCGGAAATTATCATGGTAGAAATCTCCGCAATCGAGAACACGAAATTCTCTTTATGGATTTGCGTACATGGACAGAAAATCCGGTAAAAGGTGAAAACAAAAAGAAAGTTCTGCTTGATACAAATCAAATTGAAAAAGCGGCAGAAATTTATCATACATGGCAAGGCGAGGGTATAAATGGAAATCGCTATGAAGTACCGGAGTTTTATCGCAGTGTCGGCATTGCTGAGATTGCAGAAAATAATTGGGCACTGACACCGAGCAAATATATTGAATTTATCGACCATGACCTAGAAATTGATTATAAAAAAGAAATGTTTCGTATTCAGGCTGAAATGCAAGAAATTATGGAACAAGAAAAGAAATCCCAGCAAATGCTGGAAGACGCATTTAGGGGGATTGGTTATGGGATTGAATAAAATTCGTTTAGGTGATTACATTGAACGTTCAACAGCAAATAACAGTAATCTGAAATATGGAGAAGATTTAATTGCTGGCGTGAATAATACTGGTTTATTTATCACTCCTAAGGGCAGTACTGCAGGTGTAAACTTGAAGCCCTATAAAATAGTTCAGAATGGTGCCTTTGTGTATAACCCTACCAGACTGGATTTGGGTTCTATTGCCTATCGAACAGAAGGACTCTGCATTGTTTCTCATTTATATATGATTTTCTATCTCACTGAGGAAGGCAAGGAAATCATTAATCCTCAATGGCTTTTTATGTATTTTAGACGCACGGAATTTCAAAGAGAGGTAACCTTCAGAAACTTTGGTAGTCAAAGACCAGAATTTAATTATGAAGATATGAGCAATATAATCATTCCGCTCCCGCCCATAGACATCCAGCAAAAATATGTGGATGTCTACCAAGCTATACTTGCCAATCAGCAAAGCTATGAGCGTGGCTTGGAGGACTTGAAGCTAACGTGTGATGCGTATATAGACCAGCTCAGGAACAAATATAAATCACAAAAACTTGGAGCCTTTATTTCTATGTGTGAAGAAAAGAACGAAGGACTGCAATACGGTATTGATGATGTTAAAGGCATATCTATTGAAAAGAAATTTATTGATACAAAAGCCAATATGGAAGGTGTGTCGCTTCGCCCGTATGCAGTTATAAAGCCAGACGAATTTGCCTATGTGACAGTCACATCAAGGAATGGTGGTAAAATTTCTCTGGCACACAATAATACGCAAAATACTTATATCTGCTCTTCTTCCTATGTCGTTTTTTCGATAACTGATACAGATACGCTATTGCCAAGCTACTTTGCCATGCTGTTTAGGCGTAGTGAATTTGACCGTTACGCTCGCTTTCATTCCTGGGGAAGTGCGAGAGAAACATTTGATTGGGAAGAAATGTGTGATGTGGAAATTCCCGTACCGCCTATAGAGATTCAGCAAGATATTGTGAACATTTATGAAGTATATTTAGCCAGAAAAGAAATTACTGAAAAGCTCAAAAACCAAATTAAGGAGATTTGTCCAATCTTAATTAAAGGTTCTATTGAAGAATCAAGTAGATGAAAGGAAGTGTGACGTATGGCAAAGCTGAATAATTATAACGGTCGCTATTGCGAGTCGGAATATGAAAGTGCTTTCATCGCTTTTTTGCAGTCGGTTGGTTGGACGTATCTGCCGGGAAATAAGATTAGACGCTGTTACAGAGACGTGCTTATTGCGGATGATCTCAGAGCATTTATTACAAAAGCAAATACAGACTTGTTGGAAGAAGAAATTGAGCAAATTTATGATACTGTTCGCCTTGTCGGTGCAGAGAGTGATTTTGCCACTTTGCATAAGGTCTATAAATGGATGGTTGACGGTATTCAATTCACACCACAAAGTGGTTTACCAATACAGGTTACTCTTATTGATTTTGAAACACCAGAAAACAATATATTTCATGTAGTAAATCAGCTAACAGTAGACTATATAAATAACGGACAACGTGAAAACCGCCGACCGGATGTGCTTTTGTATGTAAATGGCATGCCACTATGCATTATCGAATTAAAGAATCCTGCCGATTCTCACGCTACAATTTATGACGCATGGGAGCAGATTACCATTCGTTACTGGCGTGATATTCCGCATTTGCTACATTATTGCCCTTTAGCGTGTATTTCTGATGGAGTTAAAACAAGATTAGGAACGGTACGCACACCTTATGAACATTTCTATGCTTGGAGGCGTGTAAACGATGCTGATAAAATTTCAACCATGCCTTTTGCAGAAACCGAAACTATGATTAAGGGTGTGTATGCACCTGAGCGTTTCTTGGAAATATTCCGTGATTACATTTATTTTCAAGATGAAATTTTCGATTGTGAGGAACGTGAAATTGTTTGCCGTTATCCGCAGTTCTTTGCTGCAAGACTGCTTAAACAGAGTATTATAAAATCCGTTATGGAGCAAACAGGAAAAGGCGGTACATATTTTGGTGCAACCGGATGCGGAAAAACATATACTATGGCGTTTCTTGCCAGACAGCTTGCCTTGCGTTGCAGTGATATTCCTGAAATTGGCTCTCCGACTATCGTTATGATTGTTGACCGTGATGAACTTCAGGAACAGGGAATTAAGCTATTTGCCAAGAGCAAAGAATTTTTAAACCTCGGTGAAGTTTCTGTAGTTAAAAGTAGGAATAACCTCAGACAAGAACTTGGTAGCAGAGAAAGCGGCGGCTTTTATATTTGCACTATCCAGAAATTTTGCGACCGTAAGGAAGATAAAATTGGTCTCATTAATGACCGACATAATATTATTTGTTTTTCTGATGAAGCACATAGAACGCAGTTGGAACATTCAAGAAAAATTCAGTTTAGTAAAGATGCCGATGAAAACATGAAAGCTATGGTTTCTAAGCCATATGCAAAGGTGTTAAAGGAAGCATTTCCACATGCTACATTTGTTGGATTTACCGGTACTCCTATTGCAGAAACTTACCAAACTTTTGGCGATGAAATTGACCGCTATACGATGGACCAAGCTGTTGCAGATGGATTAACTGTATCTATCAAATATCATCCGAGAATTGCGAAAGTCCTTTTAGATACCAAAAAAGTAAAAGAAATTGAGGCTTATTATAAAACTTGTGCTGATGATGGTGCTACCGAGGAAGATATTGACGCAAGTAAAAAAGCTATGAGTTCCATGGAAATTATTCTTGGAGAGCCTTCCCGTTTGGAACGTCTTGCTGTAGATATTCATGACCATTATGTATCTGCTTGCGATAAAGAACCTGGCAGAATACAAAAAGCGATGATTGTTTGTTCTAACAGAAAAATTGCTTATGAGTTACTCAGAAAATTTAGAGATAAATATCCAAAATGGTTTGAAGAAAAGAAAATTCCCGATGGCATAGAAGCTACAAAGGAAGAACTTGATGAATTAAAACCTATGCCGTTTATGGCTATGGTTGCCAGTGTTGGCAGCAATGATGAGAAAGAAATGTATAATTACCTTGGCGGTGTAAAAAATGATAAACGTTCAAAGGAATTAGATGCTGCCTTTAAGCAGGAAAAATCCAACTTCCGTATAGTTATTGTTGTTGATATGTGGATTACTGGTTTTGATGTTCCAAGTCTTACGTATCTATATAATGATAAGCCTCTAAAAAAACATCTGCTTATTCAAACAATTAGTCGTGTTAATAGGGTTTATCCGGGAAAGAAATTTGGTATGGTCATTGACTATATCGGAATCCGTGATAATATGCGTGAAGCTATGAAAATTTATGGCGGAGATACATCTGTTGCACCCACCGAGGATGATGTAGAACAGGCTACCCAAGTTTTTAGAGAAGAACTTGAAATTTTAAAGACTATGTTTACAGGATACGATTTGAAACCATTTTTAAATCCGAACGGAGATCCTGTAGAACGTTATTGCTTGCTTGCCAAAGCTGCGGAGTATGTGTTTTCTTCTACAGAGGAATTAAATACTGAAGGTAAAAACGGTACACAAAAGGTATCATTTAAAACTTATTTTTTAAAGACTGTTAGAAGAATGCGTCTTGGCTACGATATTGCTCAACCATCTGGCAATCTATCTGACAGTGAATCCGCTTTGGCACAATGCTTTATGGCAATTGCTGGTTTTGTTCGCAAAATGAGTGGAACAACTGAGCTTGATACAGACAGTATGAATCGTGCTGTTTCTAAAATGGTTGACGAAGCATTGCGTTACAATCAAGTTGAGAGTGTTCTTGATGCCGGGGAGGAAGAGGATATCTTTAGCCCAGAGTATTTTGAAAAGCTTTCTGATGTAAAAATGCCTGCCACAAAGCTAGAGCTACTTATAAAAATGATTCGCAAGCAGATTAAAGAATACAGTAAGATTAACAAGATTGCTGCAAAGACTTATCAGGAAATGCTTGAAGAAACGATTGCTATATACCATGAAAGACGAAAACATATTAGTGCAGAAGAAGCTGGAGCTACACAAGAACAAGCATCTGAAGATATTATTAAAAATGCCACGGAACAAGCATTACAGATACTCCGTCAAATGAACGAAAGCCGTGAAAGTTTCCGTAAAATTGGTTTAACCTTTGAGGAAAAAGCATTTTATGATATTTTAGTATCCTTACGAGACCAGTATAATTTTGAATATGGCGAGGATAAAGAAATTGGTGGTATGATTGTAAATGATAAATGTAAAATTCTTGCTAAAAAAGTGAAAGAGATAATTGATACAAAATCTTCTTTTTCTGATTGGCTTAACAACCAAAATGTACGCAATCAGCTCAAACTTGATATTAAAATTTGTCTCGTAAAGAACGGCTATCCACCTCAATATAGTCCAGAGGTTTTTACAAAAGTTATGGAACAAGTAGAGAATTTTGAAGAAAATTCCGATATGCCTATGGCTACTACTTATACATTTCCACAATCTCGTACTGTATCTATGGTAGCGGAAGATATCATTCCATATGGAAATAAATCGGAGAATTGATGAGGAACGGAAATGAAAGCAAAAAAATGGCTAACTATTATTACATTGATTATTACAGCCTTGTCATTAGTTCTTGCCTTTATCATTGGCAAGAATAGTAATTGTATAACTTATGACATATCTATGGCAATTTTCGGCGGAGCTGCTCTTGGCTTTATAATGTCATTAACAGAATATTATGTTGAAAGGCGAAAAGCAATGGAAGAATTTTGGCTTCAGGCAATCAAGGTATTAAATGAATTAAAAAAGATAAAATATCTTGATGTGGATGCACCTATAAATTTAATTGTTGATGCAATACATGAAGACGATTCAAATGCATTGAAGGAAAAATTTCATCTTTTAAGTAATGATGAAAAAATATCAGTTAATGCAAAGGAAAATTTGATTTCTTGGTATAAAGAAAACATTCCCATTCCTTTTGATGAAAATACTGATGATAACAAGGAATTAACTTATCTATATGATTCGAATATGGCTGGTTACAAAGAAGTTTTCCTTCAATGCATGGACAGTTATCGAGAGGCATCAATGGTTGAATTGGGAAATCTCGACAACGCATACGG
>ERZ791815.765-NODE-765-length-24804-cov-5.447574_pt1 | contig 24804 bp, 10 predicted proteins | sample MGYA00510302_ERZ791815 | MGnify/ENA primary metagenome ERZ791815 (study PRJEB30046, sample SAMN00791995) | human gut metagenome | study: EMG produced TPA metagenomics assembly of the A metagenome-wide association study of gut microbiota in type 2... | reverse complement strand
GGATCTACTTCTGTCACGCGTGCACCACGATTGCCATTGCTAAGCACATTGCTCATTCCCGGACAAATTAATCTGTTACCCGTTTGTTCCAAATATTGCACCCCGGAACGGGCCGGAGTAAAATACGCGGCACCACGCTCTTTTCCATACTGCCAAACTTGGCGAACCGTACGGTTTACTTCATCCACTTCATATTCTATGCCGCAAGTATAAATATTTTTCCTGTCTGTAAAATCCAGCTTGAAGTTACGCCCATAACCATTATTGAAATAAAAAATGTGTCCATTAGGTAATGGGACAGCTGTATGACATCCCCAAGGCCATTCAAAATCATCACAATTCTTCGTTCCGGCTATCACCTCAGGATCAGTAATAGGAGTCCCGTCGGCATGAAGAGGATTCAATAATAATTTCAAGTATTTATCTCTCCAATACCCATGAGGCGATATAATCCACTCAATACCTCCAGCTTTATTAAACTTAAAGATTCCTTGATAACGGGCTGTAGCCAGATAATCATCTCCCCACTCTACTATACCATTATTATGCGCCCAATTACTGGCACTTTGTGCAAAAGGGTCTGAGGTTAGATCATAATCGGTCATTCCATAGCGAGCCGAATCCAACATGTGCACCAAATCCCATTCTTGCAATATCTCCCCTTTTTCGGGATCCATCATAATAATAAAATCATTTATCCGTACATCTTTCCCATTGGCGATTTTAGCGGAAGTCTTGCTCACAGTCGCTAATATATTGCCTTGCTTATCTTGAGATATGGCATGATGCATAGTGTATCCCCTTTCCAGCATATCCCAATTATGAATTGTATTTCCCATCATATCCACCTCCACCATCCGATGATGGTTTCCGTCACCGGTCATATAATGTCCGTTCTGCATCCGGATCAATCCGCACCCGATTCCGATATATCGATGTTCATCCGACTTCTCCCAATCAAGAATCCAACGGATTTCTCCGTCTGCATCTATCATATAAGGGATAGAAGTGTCTGTTTCATCCTGTCCGGGGGAGTTTACCAAATTCATGCCTGGCTCCATTCGGTCATATTGAGCCTTTACCACTCTGATTTCCTTAGGCAGCCTTCTGCTTTCCAATGTTTTCGTCTGAAGCTTTAGATTGGACCGAGCACGTTCATTTCCTTGCAAATCCGTATAAATTAAAGTGATCTGGTTATTATAATTGGGATAAAGTCCCAATACCGGAATATTCTGTTTTAATCCCACATCTTTAAATGTATATTCCACGTCAGGCGTATGCTTTCCCGGTTTGCTGTGTACAATCAGTTTAATGCGTCCCAATACAGGTAATTTTACAACTACACTGGCCGATAATGGATTGCAACCGGAAGGATTGACTGTAGAACTCAATATCAAGTTGTCAATCGAAGTACCTAAGGTAGGTATAACATAAGTGCTTCCATTGGCAAATGTCAAAGTCGTTTTCCAGTTTTCCGCATCCACATCTACACTTTGGATTAACTCTTGCGGAAAAATTATCTTATTGGACTCAAATAACAAAACACATTGTTCACGTTCCTGAGAAACAGATTTCAATAAATCATTTTCCTTCAACTGGTTTTGTATATCCTGCATAGCTTGGGTACAATCCTGTTCTTCATCACGACATGACAAAAATACAAATATCATAACCAACAAAGAGCATAAATAATATCCTTTCCTTTTCATTTGGCTTCATTGTTTTTATAGAGGGAGAGATCCCCCTCCCTCTCATACTTTTTAATTATCAGTTCAATGCAATCATCTCCATTCCGGCTTTTGCTCCAAATTCAAATTAGCGTCCACCTCTGCCTGAGGTATCGGGAAGTACAAGAATTTAGCTTCAAAATGGTCAAATCCTTGTGTATCCGAAATGCGGTCTGTCGGTTTATATCCTACCAATTCCTTTTCACCACTTTCATTTTCTTCGTAAAGCAATTCATAATGTTGAGAATCGGTCTTGCGTTCGTGCATGATAGCTTTCAACTTAGCAGGATCATTTCCGTACCAACGAACCATATCATCCCAACGTATATTCTCTCCGGCAAATTCCAGCAATTTCTGTTTCTGGAGTTCTGTCATTATAGCATCTTTTCCACTCAAGTTTTTCTCCGGCAGCCCGGCACGTACACGAATCCGGTTAATATCTTTCATTGCTCCGCTTTCATCATTGGTTTCCAGACAAGCCTCAGCGTGGAGCAACAAAACTTCTGCAAAGCGCATAATACGTAAATTGTTGATACGTCCGGCATCGTTAGAATACATCGTACATCCTGTGGGAACCCACCAAGCTGCAAACTTCTTCATCATGAAACGCCCTTGAACACCCTCGATAACCGGATAAGCAGGAGCATATCCTTGCTTGGCAATACCATATTTGCCGTCGCCTTCGGGCAGTACCGTCCATTTAAACATATCATCAAATTCCACTTTACCACCATAGAATTTTTCATCCGGCTTCACATCACCGAAATCAGAATATTTAAAGAAGCACGTAGTGTACAAACGCTTATCCCATTTGGAATCAGAGCCTTCCGGACGCTGTTCGGAAATGAATTCTTTTATCAAATAGGGAGAAGGCTGCATCTTATACCAACCACCGCCAATATTCTCACCTTTCAGTGTCGGGCCAAAATAATGAGCAAGGTTGTTTCCCATAAACGAGTCGTCACTAGTGCCATTGCCCCAAGCGTCACCCGAATTACCTTTGGCATCATAATTGATTTCCCAAATAGATTCAGCATTAAATTCCGTATCGTCACGGAAGTTATCCTCATACTTTTGAGTCAAATCGTAACCATAACCATTCATTATAATTTCAAACTCATCCTTAGCGGCCTGATAATCCCCTTTCCAGATATAAGCTTTACCCAACATGGCAATAGCCGCACCTTGAGTTACACGACCGTTCTCATCGCTTGAACGAAGTTTAGGCAAACGAGACTTGGCTTCCTTAAAGTCTGAAATAGCCTGTTCCAGCACTTCATCACCGCTAGACAGTCCATGAGTTTCCGGATCTGCATCCTGCGGGAGAGTACGGATAACCGCATCACGATAATCAGTACGCAAACGGAAGTACCAGAATCCACGTAAGAAATAAGCCTCACCTATCATTTGCTCACGTTTGGTTTCGTCCATATCAACCGTAGCCGCACGATATATGAATTCGTTCGCCATCTGAATGCCTTCATAGATGTTTCCCCAGCTCAAATCCTTTGTATTCGTTGTGTTGACAAACGACAAATATTCCCAAATATAAGGTTCTTCTCCGCGAGTGGGGTAAAGGTCGTCACCGCGCATCTGAAGATGCATGATGCCTTCCAACCCACCATAATATCCACTGGTCATACGGCGGAAAGGATTATAAACTGCGGACAAGCCTTTCATCACATTATCCTCGGATGTCCAGAAAGTGGTCGGAGTCTGACGGTTAGGATCAATCTCATTCAGAAAGTCATCACTACAAGAAGACAACAACATTGGAGCTACAGCCAATGCAGCTATGTATTTTATAAAATTCTTTTTCATATTCTGCAAATATTACTTATTCCTAATTAGAAATTTACTTGTAAACCAAAGGTGATAGTACGTGCCATCGGATAACGACCGTCATCACAACCACGGGTCATTACACCCGAACCACCTGATGTACCGGCACCATCGGCATCTACCATACCCAAGTCAGGAGTATAACCTTTATAATCGGTTATAGTGAAAAGGTTTTCCATAGCCGTATAAACACGCACATTCTGCAAACCGGCTTTAGATACCCATACTTTGGGCAACGTATAACCTAATTCCAAAGTCTTCAAGCGCAAGAATGAACCATTTTCCAACCAACGGTCCGTATAGCCCCAGTTTGTACCATTAGGATCGCTAGTACCAAACAAACAGCGAGGAATGTCAGAATGATTGTTTTCAGTCCAGCTGTTCATGCGTTCTGCATATTGGTTTCCCGTTGATTCATTATAAACCGTACTATAATACTGGGCATTGTAAATCTTGTTGCCAAAGTTTCCGTCAAAGAACATATTCAAATCCAAACCTTTCCATTCAGCACCCAGACTTACACCCAAGTTAACTTTCGGGAAAGCAGAGCCTACATCCTGACGGTCATTATTGTCAATCTTACCATCTCCGTTATAATCCACGAAACGCAAGTCACCCGGTTGTGCATTAGGCTGGATCTTATTACCGTTCTTATCCACATACGCATCAATTTCTTGTTGGCTTTGGAATACACCATCCGTCTTTATCAAATTGAAATAACCTATGGAATGACCGGTCTTGGCATAAGTGATCGTTCCTTTGGCATGAGGATTGAATCCCTGCCATTCATCACGACTTCCGTTTACTTCCGTCAGTTCATTCTTGATAAAGGTGGCATTGACACCTACATGATAATACAAATCGCCTACATTATTACGGTGATTCAATGAAATTTCAAATCCTTTGTTTTCTACTGTACCTGCATTTACTGTAGGATTCCCACTCAAGCCAAAACTCAAAGACTGCGGCATAGACAACAACATATCTTCTGTTTTCTGAATAAAATAATCAGCACTGACACTGAACTTATTGTTCAAGAAAGCAAAATCCAAACCCAAGTTCAAAGTCTTCGTCTTTTCCCAAGTCACATTCATGGGTGAAGTCCATTCCTTACCGGTAATGGCACCTTCCCAAAGTTCTGTGCCCATCATGTTATTCATACCTTTATAAACAACAGACTGGGTAGCATAATTGCCAATACCGCTCAAATTACCCAGTACACCATAACTGGCACGAATTTTCAATTCATTCATGGTTTCCTTGATATTTTCAAAGAAATCTTCATTCATCACATTCCAACCCAAAGATACAGACGGGAATGTGCCCCAGCGGTTTCCATCTGCAAATTTGGAAGAACCGTCCCGACGAACAGAAGCAGACAGCATATAACGATCGGCATATGAATACATCACACGCCCAAACATAGAAATCATTGTATTGGCCCACGCGCTACCCGATGTATTTTGTGAAGAAACCGAACCGGCGTCAATCACAGAGAAACCTTCCGGGAAACCCTTACGTCCTGCACCAAAACCACGCGCATTGTTACGCTGGGCAGAATAACCCACCAAAGCAGAAACCGTATGATTGCCAAACGTATTATCATAATTGATTGTATTTTCAATCAACCAATCGTTCTCCCAGTCTGTACTTTCCGACAATTCCGCTTCATTCTTTTGTGAAGTAGAACTGAAATAATAAGGAGAACTATAGGCATAATTACGTCTTGTATATTTGTTTATACCTACATTGAATTTATATTTCAATCCTTTCAAGAACAAATCCACTTCGGCATAGCCATTCAATAAAATGTCTATCCCATGTCTTTGGTAATCATAGGCTTCTGTCCAACCTACAGGATTATCTCCTCTGGTCCATTCCGGAGCGACACCCCAAGTGCCATCTTCACCATATACATTCCACATAGGCACAGCTGTCAGAGCGGAGGTATATGAAACATCTTCGTACTTCTTTTTATAGAATTTCATCATCAACGTAGTCCCCATACGCAAATGATTATTGAAAAAAGAAAAAGTATTCTTAGAACGAATGTTCCATGCCTCATAACCGGTAGTATTTACAATACCATCCTGGTTAAGATAGCTTCCCGACAGATTATAGGTCGAAGTCTTGTTTCCTCCAGATACATTCAAGCTAACCTTGCTCACCATAGCCGAGTTATAAAGTTCTTTCTGCCAGTCTGTTCCAGCACCTCCATTCCAATTCAGCAACCCTTCTGCCGAACTATAACCGGTAGCCTTTGCCAAATCGCGAAGCTGATTACCATCCATTACATCAATGTATTTGGCAACCATCTGAACGCCTGTATAGGCATCCACTGTCACACGGGCAGGAGTTTCCAAACGACCGCCTTTAGTAGTGACCAATACAACACCATTAGCAGCACGAGAACCATAAATAGCAGCAGCCGAAGCATCTTTCAACACTTCAATAGACTGAATGTCAGCGGGATCAACCATATTGATATCACCATACACACCGTCAATCACATAAAGCGGACTGGTGGCACTCAATGAACTGATACCACGGACATTAATATTCAAGCCTTCCCCCGGCTGACCGTTGGCAGCCGACACAGTAACACCGGCAACTCTTCCTTGCAAAGCAGCTGAAGCACTACGTGCAACATTTGCCTGTAACTCTTTACCGGAAACAGAAGCGACCGCACCTGTCAAATGGCTTTTCTTCACTGTACCGTAACCGATAACCACCACCTCGTCCAACAATTCACCTTCCGACAATTTCACATTAATCACACTGCGGCCATCAACCTTAACAGTTTGCTCCTGATAACCTACATAAGAGAATTTCAAAGACTGACCGGAATTTACTTTAATGGTATATTTACCATCAAGATCGGTAATAACACCATCGGTAGTTCCAAGAACTATAACAGCAGCACCAATCAACGGATTATTTTCCGCATCCGTCACTGTTCCACTAACGGTGATTTGTTGTGCATATGTGCATATACTAAATATGCACAGCATTAGAGTTAATGTAATTTGTTTCATAAAATATGTATTAGAATTTGATTAAAATAACATTCTTTGTCTGTCGGTCTGAAAACATATTGAATCAAAACCGTTAAGAATGAATCATCTATAGGTTAAAGGCACTATATTAATTTCTATTTTGCTTCGTATGAGTAGAAAACAAGAAATTATACAAAGGATACTCCTGTTCCACTCTGTCATATTATGGCTTGTACAGCCAACAAACGCCAACGAAAGAATAATCAATAGAAATAAAGATTTCATCGTTTTTGTCATAAATTTGATTTTAAGGTTAATTTTTCACATTGCAAATATCCCGTTTCTTTTATCAACCTACAAATACAATTCAAGCATTATATAATGAAATCTTATCAATAGTAAAAAACATCCAGTTATTCAAGAGGTGACCGATTGGCAACAGAGAAAACCATATTTTTCATCCACAAAATATGCTGTGACATGATAGATAACGTAAAATAAGGTTCATTTTATAAGCGTGTGTATAGACTCCTTTCACTCCATCGCTGGTAGAGAGAAAAGAGATATCCAAACGGACATAATACAAGGAACGCATCGTATCTTTTCAACTTTATGGTTAGAAACTCTTTTGGTATAAATGCAAATAACGTAATTAAAATGGAATATCAAGATGGGAATGACAGATTGAGTGAATAGTATCAAAAGTTGATAATATAATATTAATTGACTTTTTCGTTTTTCTCTACTTTTGCAGAGACAAGGGAAAAGTGAATGTAACTTGCTAAAAAGAATGAAAAGACAAAGAATTATGCAGCATGATACCCGATATCTATTTTTAAGTATGACGATAAGTGGAGTAGCTTGTTTTCTGTTTTTCCGCTTCGCCTATCCTTATCATCTTCTTCACCGAGAGCAAATGCTATTGTTCACTTATACAGTCGATCAATTTATCGATTATTTCAATCATCCTGCCCCCTTATCATGTCTGGGTGGTGACTTTTTGACTCAATTCTTCCATAATATCAATATGGGGGCAGCTGTCGTTGCCTTAACTATGGCAGCATTAGGGACATTGACTTATTTCACTTGCCGTAAATGGACCAACCGATGGATAGCCATAGGTATTTCAATAGTGGTTTTTATTTGGGAAAGCCTGCGCTTCTGCCAAATTCAGTATCCATTTTCGGCGACCCTTTCACTCATCGGTGCTTTGTCCCTGTTTTTGCTGACAGACAAATTAAAAGGAAAATGGGATTTCTTTATCGGAAGCATTTGCGGAACCATGTTATGCTATAGCCTGTTCGGTTATGGTATGTTTGCTTTCACATTATTTACTATCCTTTCCGCCTTGAAGCGGAAACAGAATTATGTGGTTATTTACGGAATGATACCGGTCGCTTTGGCACTGCCTCCCTTAGCTGCCCGCAAATATCTGGTCATTCCTTCGCAAGCATACTCTTTCCCGGCTACGCTTTGGTATGGAACACCTGATTTTGAGAACGAGCGCATATTAGGTCTGAATACCGAAGACTATTTTGAGAATTGGGACAAGATAAATGAATTGGTACACGACGGTGTTCCGGGAAATGCCATATCCGTGTGCTATAATCTGGCCAATGCCATGCAAAACAATCTTCCGGAAAAGCTTATGGATTATTACCAACCGGCAGGATTGGGTCTGTTCATGCCTGTGAACGAAAAATCGACATATCTTTCCACCCAATTGTCTGGAGAGGTTTGGTTTCGCTTGGGCGATATGACCATGGCAGAACACGCTTCCCTCTTAAGCATGATATTTTCTCCTCAGAACAAGAGTGTACGCATGGTACAGCGACTGGCGGAAATCAATTTGATAAACGGAGATAACGAAGCGGCACGAAAATATCTGCGTATCCTCTCGAATACACTCTTTTACAAGGAATGGGCGAAAAAACGCACACCGGGGAAGGAAAGTCCGGAAGTGAAGGAATGGCTGAAGTACAAACGCTCGTACCTGCCCCAAAAAGATACCCTGAGACTTTCGTCTACTGATGTCGTAAAATCGCTTCACCTGTTGATGGAAGCCAATCCCGCCAACCAAATGGCACGGGATTATTTACTTTGTTTCGATTTGCTGATGAAGGATCTCTCCGCTTTTCTGAAAGATTATAAGCGATACCATACCGGAGCACCTAACCGTCTGTACGCAGAAGCTTTATTGATTCATCTTTATCAAAAGCGGGCAACCGGTAGTGAAATCAAATCCACAGGCATAAACCCTGTCATCGTACAGGATTTTAATGAATACAACCGGTTGCATACACAAGGCAATTCATCTGCACTGGAAAGCAGATTCGGAAGAACGTATTGGTACTATTATCAGTTTGCACAATTTCAATAATGTTGATCATGAATAAGATGCAGTTGTTTTTCATATTTTGGCTGGCGGGACTGGCGGCATGTACTCCCATTCCCGAGAATGTGACGCGCGTAAAAGAATGTGCTCCCATCTATCCCGACTATACCGACATTACTATACCTTATAATATAGCTCCTCTGAATTTTATGATAGAAGGAGCTGAAGGATTGCAGGTCACTGCCTACGGAGATACGGACAGTCTGCGGATATCGGGTAAAGACAAAGCCCGTTTTCCCATCGGCAAATGGAAGAAACTGTTGCTGCAACAAAAAGGGAAATCGGTGCAAGTACGTGTAACGGCCTTGATGAAGGGCAAATGGCTGGAATATCCCTCCTTTCAATGGCAGGTAGCTGCCGAGGCAATAGACGGCTATCTGAGCTACCGCCTCATAGAGCCGGGATATGAAGTCTGGAATAACCTGCAACTATGTGAAAGGAGTTTGGAAGATTTCAGCGAAAAGGTCATAGCGGACAATAAACTGACAGGTGGTAATTGTATGAATTGTCATACTTACGGAAAGCAAAGCGGTCGGCTTTCCATGTTTCATCTGCGTGGGAAAAACGGAGGAACCATCCTCAACCGCGATGGAAAGTTACGTAAGCTCAGCCTCAAAAATGATTCCATGATTTCAGCGGCGGTTTATGGAGACTTCCATCCGTCCGGACGTTATGCAGTGTTCTCGTCTAATATCATCATACCTGCTTTTCATGCCCAAGGCAGCAAACGTCTGGAAGTTTATGATACCGAATCCGATTTGGCAATTGCCGACTTGGAACAGAATCGGATGATTCTTTCTCCGCTTACCCGGGATAAAAAAGTATTGGAAACTTTCCCTACTTTCTCGGCAGACGGAAAACATATTTATTATTGCTCGGCTCCACAAACCACGTTGCCGGACAGTATCTGCCAGTTACGCTATTCGCTTTGCCGCATCGGTTTTGATCAGGAAAACGGTTCTTGGGGGAAACAGGCAGACACCTTATGGAATGCACGCGAACAACAAGGCTCCGTCTGTTTTCCCAAAGCGTCTCCCGATGGTAAATACCTGCTGTTCACCATAGCCGACTATGGCACCTTCCCCATCTGGCATCGGGAAACAGACCTATACATACTGAATCTGTCTACAGAGACCATCCATGAGTGCAGTGCTGCAAACTCGGATCGCTCGGACACTTATCACAGCTGGTCGTCAAACAGTCATTGGTTTGTCTTCGCCAGCAAACGGGGAGACGGACAATATGGCAAGCCTTATTTTGCCTATATAGATAAGGAAGGAAAGATTTACAAGCCATTTGTCTTGCCGCAACAGGACCCGGCACATTATTTCCATACATTCAAGTCCTACAACATTCCTGAACTATCGAAGAGTCCACTTCCTTTTGATGCTGTAGACATTAAAGAGATTTATCTAAATAGTCCTGCAGAACCATTTAAATAATCGTTTTATTTTTACGGTAGTTGTCCCGAAACTCACTTGGCGTGACTCCCTTTTTCTTTTTAAAGATGCGGTTGAAATTGGATAAATTATTGAATCCACAGTCATATCCAATTTCAGCTATCGACAAAGAAGAGTCTATCAAGGCTCGTGAAGCAGCCCCCAAACGGATATCTGTAAGGAAGTCAATAAAACTCTTGGAAGTATGTTGCTTAAAGAAACGGCAGAACGAGGATTCGCTCATATTTACCATTTCCGCCACTTCCGATAGGCGGATGACTTCGGAATAATGCCGGCTGAGGTAATCCATCACCCTACCCAAGCTCTCGTCGGAAGAATGCTGATGCATGACATTTGCGGCAAACTGTCCGGTGGATAATTCACGCATACCTTTGTCTATCGATAACTCATGCAGAATGATGAGCAACTTAATCAGGGAATAAAAGCTGTCGTTCTCGCAGGTAAGGGTTTTCAGCAACGGGCGCACCTTAGCTATGGATTCCCGGCTGAATGCGACACCCCTTTCGGCATGGCGGAAAAGTTGTCGTATGCTAATCATTTGGTTCTTATTGAGGAAAGTGTCGGTCAACAAGTCGGGATGAAACTGGATGGTAATTTCATGGATGTTTTTCGATACATTGCGATAGTCTTTCCAAGCGTGCTCCAAGTGGGGATTGGTCACCAATACCAATTCCTCTTCGTCTATCTCCTCGATAGAGTCACCCACAATGCGTTGTGCTCCTTTGGCGTTCTCAATGAAATTCAGTTCACACTCGGGATGTATATGGATAGGAAAATTAAAGTTCGTTTTCTGGCGCTCTATCAAAATGAAACAATCCTTGGATGACAAGGGGGATACTTCTTTGAATAATTCAGTGTTTATCATATTTTCGATTAATAAGATTCAAGTATTTGCGTCAAAGGTACAAGGAAAAGTGAAAACAAAAATAAAAAGCAGGATGTTTTTTCACAATACTAGTAAATTTTTACTGATACTTTAAAGGTTAAATATCGAACCATATAAAGCAGGTTCATAGATATATAAGAAATCATTTAAATATTATCACAAACGAATGGTTAAGCAATAAGAATTGCAGGAAAAGCACTTTGCATACTCCAAAATCAGAGTAGGTTAAACTACCAATAATTAATTATAAGGCATTTGTAAAATCGATATTTTTTGAGTGATGAAGTCATTGAAAAAGATATTATTTACAACAACAAAATAATGAAACTGAAATTTTAGTTTGCTGAGCGGTATAGATGGAATTGGAGGAAAGAAGTCTGTAGACAGCGGAATATCTCAGTTTTTTTATATCGATATTCCATTATCGAGAAATTAATTGTTATTTTTGTGCTGAATCTTAGATAAGTCTATAAATATATAATATCCTGGAAGGCATCAATCTATGAGAATTGAAAAAGGAATCGATAAAAAAGAATAACGCTATTAGTGAGAGTTTGGGTCTGATGGGGAAATGTGAATACTATGAAAAGAAAAATACTGTTATACGTCCTTTTGTTTGTCTCTATCACGCTTCGAGGCAATGTGTATTTTAAACATTTGGGTAAAACAGACGGATTGTCCCAAATATCAGTTATTTCCATTTGTCAGGATGAATTAGGAAGAATGTGGTTTGGCACATTGGAAGGGTTGAGTTGTTATGACGGAAACTCTATGACTGTTTATAAGCCGTCGCAAGATTCTGTCAGGAGTTTTTTGGGGAACAACGTAGATAATCTTGTCAGTGATAAGCAGGGAAATCTTTTTTTTATTTCGGATTACGCACTCGTTCGATATGATCTTCGTAAGGAGCAGTTCTCTCTTCTAAAGCAAAGGGCGAACTGTCTGCATGTGCATAACCAAGAGGTGTGGGCGGCAACACGTGATTCTGTTTTCAAATGGGATCGGCAGAAAGAGGAATTTGCTTTTATCTATCAATTGTCAGTCAAGAAATATATCACCTATCTTTATGTGGACGATAATGAATGTGTGTGGTTGGGGACTACCGACGGACTTTATCGGGTGGATAACTTGGATAATCCGGCTCCGGTTTGTGTTATTCCCAAAGTCAATGTCCTTTCACTTTATAGAGATACGAAGGGGAAAATGTGGGTGGCTGCGTTCAGGCAAGGAATGTACACCATAGAAAATGGTATAAGCCAACAGTTTGTTGATGAGCAAAACTTTCCATTATCCAACAATGACATCCGATGTTTTGTAGAAGACGATGAAGGTTCTATTTGGATAGGGACTTTCAATGGACTGAATAAAATAGATACGCTGGGTAATGTATCCTGTTACAAAAAAGATACGCAACCGGGAAGTTTGAAGCATTCATCCATTTTCTCGCTTTGCAAAGATTCTCAAGGAACAATTTGGGTCGGTACCTATTATGGAGGAGTACAATACTTTAATCCTCAGGTGGATATTTTTACACATTATTCGGAAGGGGTAGGTCGAAAGGATTGCTTGAGTTTCTTCTTTGTAGGAAATATGGTGGAAGATAAACGAGGGGATGTCTGGATCTGTACGGAAGGGGGAGGATTGAATTATTTACATAGAGATTCCAGACAATTTACGCATTATTTGACTGATGAAAAGAGTGTGTCTCCGTTATTCTCTAATTTGAAATGCATAGAATATGATGAAGAACGGGATTACCTGTATATAGGTACTCACAAACAAGGTTTCTTCTGTTTTGATATAACTGCAAGAAAAGTGGTATATCATACGGAAAAGATGGGAAAATCTCTTTCCAAAATAATTTTGCGTGGAGACAGCCTTTATATTCTTTCCGGTGACGGTCTGTATGTCAAGGATTTGAAGCAGGAGACGATGGGGTATTTATATCCGTCTATTCGGGAAACTCATCGGGCAGGTTCCTCTTTTTTAATAGATTCCAAAGATTATATTTGGATTGCCCAGCATGATCAGCTTGTGCGGATTAATATGAAGATGCCGGAAGAGAAATATATTTATAAGTATAATGAGAGGGGATTAGGTAAGTTTCAAGTGTTGAACATAGTGGAGTATACCGATGGTACTTTGTACTTTGGAACTTATGGAGCTGGTTTATATGTATTCAATCCTGCGGAAAACAGCTTTAAGCAATGTTCTATTTTCGATATTCGTTATTGTTATAATTTGTCTGTTATTCAAGGTGATTATTTGGCTGTTTCCAATGAAAAAGGATTGTTGGTTTATCATCCGCAAACTCAGGAGATGAAGATGATTGATGCTGAAAATCAGTTACATCTTTCTGCCATAAATGATGGATGCGGTTTATTGAGTTGTCGTGACGGTGAAGTGTTTGTTGGCGGAACCTCGGGCATGGCTTCTTTCACGAGTCACTCTTTGTTCAATCCGTCTCCCCGGTATAACCTTTATTTTTCATCGTTGTTTGTAAACGATAAACTTGTTTCGTGCGAAACATCCGATCGTATATTGGAGACAGCATTGCCTTTTGCCGATCAAATAAATTTGGAGTACAATGAGAATAATATTTCAATATCTGTAGCTTCGAATAGTTATATTGATAATGCTAACAGAAAGATTTATGAATATTGGCTTGAAGGCTTTAGTAATGAATGGAATACGATTTATAATAATACAATAGTATATACAAACTTGAATCCCGGCAAATATAAGCTGATTGTACGTGAAAAGCAGCAGAGTTCACTTGATGAGGTGCATTCCATTGCGTTGGCTATTGTTGTACATTCTCCTTGGTGGTCTACATGGATGGCTTATTTGGTTTACCTTTGTATGGTTGTTGCAATCGCTTATTCATTGTTGCGGAACTGGCGTGCCCGAATGCAGTTACGTGCTTCGTTGGCACAAGAGAAGCTTGAGAAAGAAAAGAACGAAGAACTTATACAGGCAAAACTTCAGTTTTTTGCCAATATATCTCACGAATTTCGCACTCCTTTAACGTTGATTATCTCGCAGCTTGAGGCTTTATTGCAATCCGGTAACTATTCTCCGTATCTGCGGACACGTTTGCAAAAAATATATAAGAATACTTTTCATTTTAGGGAACTGATATCCGAACTTTTGGATTTCCGGAAGATGGAACGGGGAAAACTACAGCTTCATGTGTGCCGGTTGGATATCATTCTTTATCTGAAACAGATTCAGCAGGATTTTATGGATCAGGCACAGTTGAAGAATATACAATTTGAGTTTCATACGGAGGTGGAGAATATACAGTGCTGGTTTGACGGCCGGCAGTTGCGGAAAGTATTTTCCAATCTGTTGTCGAATGCATTTAAGCATACTCCGGAGAAGGGAAAGGTAGAGTTACAGATAGAGGCGAAGGAAACGGTTATTGAGATAAAAGTTATCGATACGGGTGAAGGTATACCGGAAGAAGCATTGCCTTATATTTTTGACCGTTTCTATCAGGTGGATTCTGCCATTTCTTCATCCGGAAGCGGTATCGGTTTGGCTTTGTCAAAAGGAATTGTAGAATTGCATCATGGTGACATCACAGTGCAAAGTGCGATGCATTACGGTACTATTTTTACGGTTACATTACCTAAAGAAAACCTTTTCCGTGACGATGATTATGTGACTTTTGTTGAGCCGGAAGAGATGCTTGACAATTATTTTGTGATGCCTCTTGAAGAAGGTGGCGAACAAGAGGCTGATCGGATAGGGGAGGAAACCATCGAAACACAGGGAGATATGACAGCAAAGGATTACCTGTTGATAGTAGAAGATAATGAAGACTTGTTGCAGATATTGACTTCATTGCTTTCACCTTTATATCGGATTACTATTGCCATGAACGGTAAGGAAGGATTGCAGAAGGCAATGGAAGAACATCCTGTTCTTATTCTGAGTGACATTATGATGCCCGAAATGTCCGGGTTAGAGATGTGTGCCAAAATAAAGAGTAATTTTGATTTATGCCACATTCCGGTTGTGTTGCTGACTGCTTTGACTTCGGACAATAAAAAAATGGAGGGGTTACAGTGTGGGGCTGATGATTATATAGAGAAACCTTTTAATAATAAGATGTTGTTGGGACGTATTGCCAATATTATACGCAATCGCAAGATGTTGAAACAAAAGTTTGGAATGGAGATGACAGTTGGTAATTCTGTGGAAGCTGAGATGCAAACGTTAGTATTGAATCCGATTGATGCCAAATTCTTATCAAAACTGGAGGAAGTTATAAAAGAGCATTTATCGGACTCGGATTTTGATGTGAATATGTTAGCTAAAGAATTATTGATAAGCCGTAGCTCGCTATATAACAAACTGAAGGCGCTGAGCTGCATGACTCCGAATGAATTTATATTGAATACCCGCTTGAAATACGCTGCCGATTTGTTGAAGCACCATACTGAGTTACAGATAAATGAGATAGCCTATCAGGTTGGATTTAATTCTCCGCGTTATTTCAGGCATTGTTTTAAGGCTTGCTTTAATCAGACACCGCAGGAGTACAGGGGGAGTTGATCGGATGATATAATTTAGGCACGGTTGCGTTTCCGTGCCTAAAAAGAGAGTTCCGACAGGCATTAAAGCCGGTATTTGTAGAATCAGTGATTTATTCGGCTGACCATTCTTTAGCACCTTGTTCTTTTAACTTGGCTGTGAACGCTTTTGCTTTTTCCATGCTTGAGGCTTCTTCTTCAGGTGTAGCATAAGCATGTTTAAAACCTTTTATGATATTCCATTCTCCACGTGTAAAGTCAGGAATTGACACGGCTGCACAGTTATTGTCCATAGAAAGTTCTCCTAATTCTGCCAGACAGCACCATTCAGCCAAATCGTAAACATCCATATCCAAGGGAAGGCCGTTCTGCAGGCAATATATCAATCGGCTGTCCATGATAAAGTCCATACCTCCATGACCGCCTACTTCTTTTGCCATTTCTCCGTATTTCTTCAATATTGGGTGGCGATACTTTTCAACTAATGCGTCTTGTTCTGCCTTCGGCATGAATCCGTGCGCACTTAGATTGTCTACCTGAGGCTGTATGCCCGAAGCTGTCAGCTGGTCGGCACTCAATGCATATCCTTGTGTGGGATACTTATTGGCAAATCCTTTTGTTCCTGTTAGTTGGTATAAACGATTATAGGGTTGCGGTGTCATTACATTGTGTTGAATTTCAATTACCTTTCCGCTTTCTGTGCGGATTAGGGTAGTGGTATGGTCGCCGTTGCGGAAATTATTGCAAACGGAATCGGTTCGTTGTTCTACCAATGATTTGCCGACAATAGATTTAGTATCCATGGCTACCAACGTTTTCATGCGGTCCCCTCGGTGAATATTCAATGCTTGTGCAACGGGGCCTAGTCCATGAGTGGCATATACATCACCGCGATGGCGCATATTATAATCCAATCGCCAACCTAGTTTGTCGTTTTTTCCATCCTTCCAATAATAATCCCAGAATTGGTCTAGATTGTGAATGTATGCTCCTTGTGCGCGGATTACTTCGCCCAATACTCCCTGTTGTGCCATATTCAGCGTGTTCATTTCAAACCAGTCGTAGCAGCAGTTTTCTAATAACATGCAGTGTTTGCGGGTCTTTTCGCTCATGTTCACCAACTCCCAGCATTCCTTCAGATTCATGGCTGACGGAACTTCGATTGCCACATTCTTTCCGTTTTCCAAAGCACACATGGCTACAGGAAAATGGTGTAACCAATCGGTGGCTACATAAACAAGGTCGATGTCGTCGCGTTTGCAAAGTTGTTCATATCCTTTTTCTCCCGAATAAACGGCGGCTTTGGGCATTGAAGCCTTTTGTAGGAACTTTTGGCATTTTTCCGCACGTTCTTGTTCGTAGTCACAAAGTGCCACTATCTGTACACCGGGAATATAAGTGAAACGTTCCACTGCTCCGGGACCACGCATGCCCAGTCCCACAAATCCCACACGGACTACTTCCATTTTGGGAACAGTCAGTCCGATGGCGCTTGTCTGGCCTGCCGGACGTTCAGGAGTCTTCACTACAATGGTTCCTTTATCCCAGCTCCATTGTGTACCGTGTTCGTTGGTTTGCACGATAGAGGTGGATTGATTGGAACATGCTCCTAATACGAAACATATTCCCAGTGCGAATAACTTTAATACTTTCATGTCTTTGTCTTATTTTTATTAAATACTAGAATTACTTTGTTCTTGCTTCTGTAATCGTGTAAACGATGAAGTAACATCCGTCCGGTTTTGGTTTGAATTGGAAGCGGTGCAGTTTGGTTATACTCCGGCCTTTGTCGATATAGATGTTCTTTATATTTCTACGTTCCACAGTTTTTCCTTTTTCGTTCTTCAATTCGATACTCAGGTGTACAGTGCGTTCGTCTCCCAGATTGAATATAACAGGAGCGATAGAGTCATTCGGTCCATAAACCACATCTACATTGTCACTTGCCGCCCAAATTCGATTGAAAACCTGCTTGTTGGCATAAAAAGCTAATTTGGGTACTCCCATTGCATCTACCAACGGTTTCTGATAAGTGAACATATTGGCGCCCGACTCCAGACTGCACCATGAAAATCCGTCATATCCCAAGAGTGTCTGTTTTTTCATGGACTCCCATGCCGCGAAAGCCTGAAATGCCTGACTGATGCGCCACTCTTCCGCATTGAGTTTACAGCCTATGCTGCCTTCTTCGTATCCCCATTCGTAGGACTGTAACTTGTACCAAGGCTCTTTCTTCACTAATTCCCAATTGGGCTAGGCTGCCGATTCTTCATGCTCAAAGTTAAAGTAGCATTTATCGTTGGATGCCAGGCAGGAAGCTGCCCAACTGTGTGGAGCTTTTCGGAGGTATGACCAAGCAGAACCGTATCCTGTATAGGCATCTTGACTCCCACGAGTCATTAATTTCTCCATTAAGACAGGGGTTGGCGTCATCGGATTACCTTTGTAATCTTTTGTTCCGTCATAGTTGCCGTAATGTGTATGCTGCCAAAAAGAAGTCGGTGAAATTAACCGGCTGGTGTCGGCACTGCTAATTGTATAGAAGATACGCTCCATATAATCGTTGGAGTCGTAGATATCATGTTTCTTGAAGCGGTTGGGATGATTGCTTGCTTCCCACATCACGATGGACGGATGGTTATAGACTTGCTTCATGAACTTGGGATAACCTTCAAAGTCAACGTTCCACGCTTCTCCTTCACGTATCCATCCGGCTGTCTGCCATAAGAGATATACCCCCAGTTGGTCGGCAAACTCGGCATAACGCAGGTCGTTGATGCCGTCTATTGTATCTTTCTCGGCATGAACGTGGATGCGCAGCATATTGCTGTTCATCTTCTTTATCATGAGTAAATCTTGTGCAACCGTTTCGTCGGATACACAGCGATTGGTTTTGGCAATGGTTTCTATCGGATACCGGTTTCCCATGATTTGAGCCCCGTTCAGCATTTCGGCTTTATTGTTGACATACAGAGTACCGTTCCTTTGTTCGATGGTTCTGATGCCGGTAGTCAGTATATAATCGTCTGTGGCCTCTCCTTTCTCATTTCGCAAGATGACTTCTACCTTATATAAATTAGGCTGCTCGGTTTGCCATAGTTTGGGTTGTCTTATCGGTAGGTTGATAATGATTTTATTGTTTATGGCAGGGCGGATTTCAATGTCCTGTCGGGTAGAGGCAACTTTCTCACCCTCTGTAGGATACCATGAGTAGTAGTTGACTTCCACATTTCCTTTACAACTATAGACTCCGGGGTATTGGAGAATAATCTGATTGGTTTGCATAGCCTGATTGTCGCCAATGGAAGCTGTATGGACAAACACATTCTTTATCATACACCGGTTGGTAAGTATCAGTTCTGTTCTACCCAATTGCCAACCTATGTAAGGATCAGAAGGCGAGTGTAACATTAAGTGTCGGGCCTTGTATGGTTTCACGCGGACAGCTATCAGATTTTCACTATTTGGTTTCAGGTAATTCGTTACATCCAAGTCATAAGGATGGCGGTTGTTTATTACGGCTACCGGTTGCCCGTTTATCCATACTTCCCCTCCCGGATCCAGTGTCTCCAGCTTTAGCACGGCACGACCGAAATCTTTTATATGTACTTTCTTTCTTAGATAATAACTCTCTTCTCTTTCTCTGAGGCCTCCGTGGGCGGATGGAAGATTAACAGTTTGCCAACACTGGTCGTTATATGTTGGATTCTGCCAGCTGTCTATGGGCAATACTTCTTCGAAATCTTCATCCAGAAGAAGACTGGTATAATAAGGAGTATGTTGATTGGTGCTGTCTGCTGTAAAGTTGAACAGCAGTACATCGTCTATAACTGTTTCTCCTTGCAGAGAGGTTAGTTTGATACGATTGATTTCTTGTTCCAAAATCATATCTATGGGACATTCTAAAATCGTCTCTCCGTTGACAGTTACGAAAAAGCGGTGATTGGGTATGTCACCATAGATTTCCAACTTTATTTTTAGATCAAAATTGAATGGTGCGGTTTGTTTGTGCCGACCGGATTGTGTCATTATTTTATCTGTTGTCAGCACGATGGACAATAAGGTCTTGTCTCCTCTATTGAAAGCAAGGACAAAGTTAGGGCTCAGTTTATCCAATGTGGTGTTGAATTTAAAGCGCCAGTCTATTTTGCCTACTTCTCTTTCTGTGCTGCCATTATTAAGCTTTAGTCCACCATTGGCAATAGTGGCTTCTGGCGTACTGGCCCATAGCCTCCATTGCTGCCTCTGTTCTTCTGCTTTTCCCGGTCGATGCCCATATGTTTGCCAATCAGACAAACGCAACGTCCGTCGCACCTTTGTTAATGGTTGTGGTTTTATGTTTTGCACTACACCTTGGGCTTCTCCTATAGCCAGCAGTGGTTGGCTCACTTGCGGATTTCCCCAAAACTCAGCAGAGTAAGCGGCATATTTATTTAAGAAGTCGATGCGTTGGTCGAGATTCATCCATTCGGTCTCCCCATGAAAATCACTATCTCCGTTTGCTTTTGTGTCAGAGGTAATATATCGCATCTCAAAAGTTGCAATACGTTGTGCGCTGACGTGCAATGCAAGTAAGATGAATGACACTAATATGTATACTGTTTTTTTCATTTTCTGATAAATTAGCGAACTAAGTTTTTGGTTTCTCCGGTTTTCATTTCCACTTCTTCAACTTTCTTTGTGAATGGGTTAAAGATTTTCAGCTTTCCTCCTTTTTCCGATTGAACTTTGATATATTCCACCTTTCCGTCTTTGTAACTTGCGGTGATCAGAAAAGCTCCCATCGCGCGCATATTACGGAAAGAGGCGTTTTGCCAAGATTCGGGGATGGCGGGGAAAACTTTGATGACCCCGGTATGACTCTGTAATAACATTTCTTGGATGGCAGAGGCACACGCAAAATTTCCTTCTAAGGTGAAAGGCCGGTAGGTAAGGCCGGAATAACCTTTTTTAAGTTGGTCACCATTGAGATGGAAACTATTGGGTGAGCAGAATGCTTTGATGAAGATGTGCAATGCACGTGCTGCAGCATCTCCGTTGAAAACACGGGCATGGAAGTTGGCTAGCCAACTGTAAGTATATCCACACCAACCGTTTACTCCCATCTCTTCGGTGTGATGAATGGAACGTTTAATTAATTTTTCCATTTCTTTTCCTTGTGAAATGTCTAATAACCCAAAAGGATGGATAGCCAGCATGTTTGATAGGTGGCGGTGACTATAGGCTAGCGGGTAGTTCGGTGCAATAGTAAGTCCGGTGGAATCTACTGCAAAATCAGGCCACTCTTCGTTTTGTGATTTCCAGTGCTTGGCTTCTTTTTTCAATCCTAATGCTTCTGCCATATCAGCAGCAGCTTTATTAGTAAATCGGATGCATGCCAAATCATAATTGGTCGTTTCTTTAAACCACGCATTCCAATCATTGTCATTTATTTCAGGCGAACTTGAAATAGGTAATTGTCGCTTTCCGTTTTTATTTATTACAGAGATGTTTTCAAAAAAGCGTGCTGCTTCCTTTACCCAAGGATAGGCTTGTTCTTTCAGAAAAACCTCGTCGGCAGAATATTGCCATTGTAGATAAAAATGATGAACCAGCCAGCCGACTGCTGTAGGTGAGTGGGAGTATTGATTCCATCCTCCTAGATTCCGTCCGTCGAGTGTAGATATACAAGGTACGTTCAGTCCTTCTACATCGAAAAATTGGCGGGTATATGCTTGACTGTTCTCTTTAATCTTCCAAAGCCAGTCTGTAAAAACAGAAGATTCTTCCAGATGATTGGATGCATAGCCCGGCCAATAGCTAAGTTGGGTATTTAGGTCGTTGTGGAAGTCACCGCGCCAAGGTGGGGTTTGTCCGTTGTCGGCAGTCCATACGGCTTGGAGGCAGATAGGGGGAGCGTCTTTACGTGAGGCTGCACCAAACTTATACATTTCAAGATACCATTGACGCTCCAATACTTTGTCGGGGAGATTGATTTCACATTGTTGCCAATACTGTTTCCACCATTCTGTATGCTCTTTGCGAGCAGTTGAGAAATCTTTGGTATGGTTCTTCATCTGTTTCCCTGCAGGAAGAGATTCGCTATACCAAGTGCCATCTGTTGTGATGCAAAATACACCTTCCATTGTACTGTCATCTATGTACTCCCACTTCAACTCGGTTTCATAAGAGACATCACCATATACTTTCTGACGATAATTGATATGATTTTCTTTGTTGACAATCTTTCCATTCTTATACCCTAACCGAGAAAGAGAGTTATGTTGCTCTTTCTCTCCTTCTTTCAGTTCAAAAGAAGGAGATTGGAGATTAACGGCTATTTTTTCCGGTAGATGAACGAAACGGAAGTAACCTTTCTTATCTACTGCATTCGTAAAAAAATATCCTTTGGTTCCATTCTTCCATGTAATAGTGCAGATGGCTGTCATTACATCCAGCTCTACACTTGTCACTTCACCTAATTGTCCGATGGCAAATTCCAATGCACCTGCAGGAAGCTTGGTGGGTGCAATGTCTTTTTGTGTACGTGCGTCTATTACTTCATATATCGGCTTCATGTCTTTCTTGTCTACTGCCTCGCAGATAGCCTTATAGCTATACTTCGGGCCGTTGAACTCTTTTACCGGACGCAAGTCCCATAAGTCAGCCCGATCCAAGGCCAGGCGTAACTTACCGTCTTTCTGATATACAAGTGCCCCCATGATACCGTTTCCCAAAGGAACAGCCTCGTCCCAGCGGTTGGGAAGGGTACTGAAATGCAGACCGTGCTTTATGGCTGTTTCCTGTTCTAAACAGGAGGCAGATACAAACGGTAAATTGGGTTGTTTTAAATCGGAGGCAGGCGTGGCATATACATTGCCTACGACCAGACCTGACAGATATAAAATAGCCATTCGTCGACTCCAATGGCCTGAGCTGTTTTTTTTCATAATAATCGAATTGATAAATGTTTCTATTAGTTTACTTCTTAAAGCACTTCACACGTTGTCCGTCATAACCTACTGCCATGATATAGGCAGCGCCTTCCGGCCAAAGTACTTCCGTGTAGGTTTGTGTTTTTCCCGGTTCGGTGTTGCCTAGTCCCAGCATAGAGATGCGGAGCAGTTTACCATGTGAGTTATAGGTCTCGTAACCTATGACATTTCTCCAGGCATCGTTTTCAATACGCACCAGGTTGTCATGTCGGGTACAACCGGCATTCACCTTATTGGTCTGAAGCTTGGCGCTGTCGCGGAATACCTGCCAATTATAGCAATTGATATAATTAATCATTTTGTCTGCTTCGGGATATCCTTTGGCAGCAATATATGCTTTCAACTCATCTATCATCTCTTGAGATATTTTAATCCAGAAGTCACCGTAGTCACGGAAATAGTGATTATAGGGTTTCAGTATTCCGGCTTTTTCAAAGAAAGGCAGGAAATTGATTTGGGTGGAATCGCAGAAACTCCGCATAAACTTGATTTGCAACTGACCGTTGGTAAGCTTCTCCTCATTCGGGTAGTTTCGAATGCCTTCTATTACTTTGCCGTAGGCATTTTCCGATTTACCGGCAGCTTGCGTGTAAAGCAGTAATTGCCACATGGGAACTACGCGTACAAAATGGTCGTAGTTTTTCCAAGGAATAGTTACTTCACCTGTTTTTTTTCCGTTATAGTCCTCGTCTTGTACGGTACGGTCTTGTAATTTAGAATTGAAATAATCCGGGCCTTCCTGAGTCATCCAATTTTTACCTTGGCGCACTCCTTCTTCCAGATAGCATTGGAAACGACCTCCGTTCAGTTTCTTATACTCATTGATGCCCCCCAATCTCTTTTCCAGATTGGGAAGGTTGTCCATATTGAAATTGACCCATGCGGAATAAATGTTATTGGTCACTTCGCCTGTACCTCCCCATTTCAAGCCTGGACGTACCTGATTGACGTGGCCCAGTTCGTGCGCAAAGCCCCAGTATCCGAATTTGTCAGGATTAGCCCAGCTACTGAAACCGCCGTGCCAAATAGCAGCTCCGATGTTATCGGCATAGATGCCTCCCTCTACCGGGCGGGCAAATTGATGATTTTTAGGCTCACGATTGAAAAGGATAAGCCCCATTATTTCATGCTCCAGTCTGACGACATCGTCATAAATCCTTGCCAATCGTAGTCCTTCTTTGGGGCAGTCTTTTTGCAGTGCTTCAATGGGGGCCGCTACGTGAATGCGTGGAGTAATGATATCGATGATATCACTTTTTGCGGTAGCTAGCAATTCTTCCCAATCTCGGTTGGTATCTCCTCGGCGAATGTTAAAATAGCCACTTTCGCAAGCTTGGGCAAAGTGTATTTTTACTTTGGGGGCTTTCTGATAGCTATCGGTGTAGTAGGAAATATATCCGTTACCCCGGTTCTTCGTTTCAATCACGTTAATGCCATTTTTCAGCAGATAAGAACTTTCTGGATATTTCTCTCCCTTGTATTGTTCTTTACCAAAGCTTTTGATGATTAAACTGACCGGAGTTTGGCCGATTCCTTGTACAAATAACACTAGCTTTTCTCCTTTTGTAAAGTAGATGCCGGTAGGGTTTTCATAAGGGTCGTAACCACTTGTTTTCAACTCTTTTTTCAAACTGTCAATCGTTTGATAGGGTTCGAAAGTTCCTACGCGATAACGGGTAGTATAAATACCTGAAAGTGCGTTGTGAACCAGCAAGCGGGCATAGTCATTGGTGACTGTTTCCAAATTTCCTCTATTGATTCCGGGATAAAGGTTGGTGCAGAGCGGATCATTGAAATAGTGTGCCAACTCCTTCCTCAGCTCTTCGGCATTTTCTGCAGTAATCCGATCAACGGAACGGTTGGCTTGTTGCCATATCACAATCTCACGGCTATTATTCGAATCTCGTAAAATAATTTTAGCCGTGCGCGGTTCAAGATGATTATAATGTTCGCTGACTGATATCGTGAGCTTTTTGTCTTCTG
>ERZ791815.752-NODE-752-length-25218-cov-5.157732_pt1 | contig 25218 bp, 18 predicted proteins | sample MGYA00510302_ERZ791815 | MGnify/ENA primary metagenome ERZ791815 (study PRJEB30046, sample SAMN00791995) | human gut metagenome | study: EMG produced TPA metagenomics assembly of the A metagenome-wide association study of gut microbiota in type 2... | reverse complement strand
TGTCAATGACGGACAACTTGCTATTTTTTGATTTTATTTCGAACTCACGTTAACTAAAGTTTCCCACATCTTCTATATCATTTCATTTTCTTCCTAAAATTGTACTTTCCATTGATATTCAGTTGTTTGTTATTTGTTAAAAAGATGTTTTTCCATAGCTATTTCCTCTATATCAAGTATATATTATTTTAGGAAGTCTTCGAGTGACCAGCTTCAAATCCCAGCCTGGGTTTCTTGTGGCTTTGTTTGTTGTCAAGAATTGTGTGTGGCTTGTTCTTTGGAGAACCTGCATGAGTTGTCTGAGCACTCTGTACCAGAGGGGCATCGCCAGACATTCTTTCAAGGAGATATCATCCGGAATGAATGCCTGAGGAGCTTCCGAAGCGGTACTGTTCTCCTTTTTGAGCAGGCGGAAAAAGCAACTTGTTGTACACAAAAGCAACCTGCACCAGTCCATAAGGTAGTAGTTCTGAAAATGGTAAAAATAATTTTTGCCTAACTTCCCAAGCCCATAAAAGCCGTGGCAGTAGAAGGAGAAAATGCTTTCACCGCAAATACAGAAGAGGCTCAACAGAACTAAAAGAACATAAACTGGAATACCTTTGGACTTGACAGGAACAAGGCGATTCACGATACGATTGATCCTAAAAAGACGAATACAAGACGTTAAATCGAAACAGAGGGGATTTTTATCGCTTAAAAGATGAGATAATTCATCCAGTTTTACTATTTTTTACATTCATAACAGGTTTCTTTTTATCGTTGGATAATTAATGACTTAACGCAAAGCTAATATACAACTTTTTTAGCACTTTAAATAATGTGGGAAACTTTAGTTATTAAGCTTATTGATATCCCATCCATAAAATTCCAATCTCCTGTTAGACAGAATGCAAACATTGAGAATATAGCTGTAAAATCTTCGAAAACACAATGATGTTATTCTATTTTTCCTATTCATTGACCACAAACAACAGCTCATCGCTCAAAACCAACCGTTCGGAAAAAACACTCTTTACATACCTTGTTTCTCCATCTATCTTTGCGACCCGAATTTAAACATATAATTTATAGAGCAATGATACGAAAGAAAAATCTATTATGGGTTTGTTTGGCGCTGTTTACTGTGTCATGCAGTTCCCGAAAAGAAACGGAGAACACAACCGCAAAGAGTGTTGAAACGGCAGAAGTACAGCGTATATCCTACGAGACTGTGGAGCGGACATATAGTTTCATTTCCCGCCCTTACAAGAGTGTGGATCTCTCTTTCCGAGTGGGAGGGCCAATAGAACGCTTTGATGCGCAATCGGGTAAATTTTATCGCAAAGGCGAAGTGATTGCCGCTATTGACTCCAGAGATTTCGTTATCCGGAAAGACGAGGCGGAAGCCGTATTCAGACAGGCTGAAGCTGAGTTCAAACGGATAGCCAACCTATATACACAGGATAACATATCCGGTTCTGCCTACGAAAAGGCCAAAGCGGACCACGCACGGGCCAAAGCCGCCTATGAGAAGGCAACCAATGAACTGAAAGACACCCAACTGCTGGCTCCTTTCGACGGGTATGTACAGGAAATCAAAATAGAACAGCATCAAGAAGTCAAGGCTTCTGTTCCGGTACTCTCATTCATTGATTTATCCAGAATTAAAATAGAAGCCTATATTCCGGAGGATATGGCCAAAGCATTTCACCGGCAGAAAGACATGCCTTGCCGGATTTCCTTTGCCGGATTGGATGAAAAGACTTTTGAAGCAACCGAGACTTTCATTTCACAGACCGCAATGGACAACAATATCTCGTTCCTGCTGACCGCTATTGTTGAGAATAAAGACAACAGCCTGTTTGGGGGTATGTCCGGAGAAGTATCATTGCCTATTCTCTCGGTTTCGGACAAGACAATAGTCTGTGTTCCCCAAACGGCTGTTTTCCAACAAGCCTCAAATGGAGCCGCTGTTTGGAAAATAAACAAGGAAAATTGTGTACAGTGTACAGCTGTTGAATTAGGCGATACTTATGGCAAAAACCAGATAGAGATTTTGTCCGGACTACAGGTGGGTGACCGCATCGTTACGTCGGGCATATATACACTCTCAGAAAACGAACAGATTTCCATCCTCTAACTCTTGGACAGACATGAATAGTTTAGCTAAATTTTTCTTGCAGAACAAAGCATTAAGTTGGTTCCTTTTAGTCTTGATTTTGATTGGAGGTCTCTTTTCCTATACGCAAATGGGCAAACTGGAAGATGCCCCTTTTACACTTAAGCAAGCCGTAGTGACAACAGCCTATCCGGGCGCATCTTCTATGGAGGTGCAAAAGCAGGTAACAGACGTACTGGAAGAAGCCATCCAGTCATTAGGGGAGTTGTACTATCTGAAAACGGACAACCGTGCCGGCTTATCCAAGATTACGGTGTACGTCAAGAAGGAAATCCGTGCCGATGAGATGCAGCAACTCTGGGACAAGTTGCGCAGGAAGGTAAGCGATGCCCAGTCAAAACTGCCGGCAGGAGCTGCCACTTCGGTAGTAAATGACGACTTTGGCGATGTGCTGGGTGTATTCTACGGTTTGCGTGGAGAAGGTTTTTCTTATCGTATGCTGGAAGATGAAGCCAAAAAGGTGAAAAATGAGTTGTTGAAAGTGCAGGATGTAGCCAAAGTCGAACTTTTTGGCGCTCAAAGTCGCACGATAGAAGTATGCTTGAAGCCTTCGTTATTAACCCAAACCGGTGTGACCATCGAGGACATATCGTCAGCTTTCGAAAAACAGAACCGGGTGGTGGATGCAGGTGGCATTGAAACCGATTACAGCCGTCTGCGTGTAGAGGCTTCGGGCAGCTTTACAAGTACCGAGGAGATAGAAAACCTCACCATCGTTTCCAGCCGGGGAGAATATTTCCGGTTAGGAGAAATAGCCGATGTATCCGAAAGCTATGCCAAACCGATGCGAAATGAAATGAAGATAAACAACGAACCGGCCATTGGTATTGCTATCTCTACGGTTTCGGATGGGAACGTGGTGGAAATGGCCGAACTGGTGAAACTGTGTATCGGAGAACTTCAGACAAAAATGCCGAAAGGCATGTCGCTGACCCCCATTTATGACCAAGGAAGCGAATCGGCCATAGCCAATGAGGGGTTTGTCATGAATCTGATAGTTTCTGTCATTACAGTGATTGCCGTTCTGCTGTTTTTCATCGGATTGAAAAACGGGATATTGATAGGCAGTGGATTGGTGTTCTCTATCTTTGCAACGCTAATCTATATGCACGGAACCGGTATTGCCCTTCAACGCATGTCATTGGCGGCAATTATCATTGCCATGGGAATGCTGGTTGACAATGCCATTGTGGTCTATGATTCTGCCCTGATGAATATGCAACGGGGAATGCGTAAGAGAGTCGCTATCCTGAGAGCAGTTTCGGGAACTGCCATGCCGTTGCTGGCAGCTACGCTGATTTCCGTATTGACATTCCTGCCCATCTACCTGTCACCGCACATTACCGGCGAATTGCTTTCATCGCTGTTCATCGTCATTGCGGTATCTTTGCTGCTCAGTTGGGTATTTGCCATCACGCAGAATATCTTTTTTATTCAGGAGTTTGTACGTCGCCCCCGTCCGGAAGAACTGAAGGCGGATTTGTATCAAGGTCGTATGTATGACTGGTTTCGGAAGACATTGGCCTTTACTGTTCAAAAGAAATATACGATAGTTGGTTCTATGGTGTGCCTGCTGTTACTTTCCGGATGGGGATTCCGTTTCTTGCCCAATGTGTTCATGCCTCAATTGAACAAGCAGTATTTCACTATTGACATGTGGCTTCCCGAAGGTGCCAACATTGAAGAGACTTCCCGTCGGGCAGAGAAAATGGTGAATTTTGTCCGGCAAGATGAATCTGTACGAAATGTTTCCTCCTTTGTAGGACAAACACCTCCCCGTTTCTATCTGGCCAATTCGGCGTATGGTCCGCAGTCGAATTATGCTCAGTTTTTGGTCGAGGCGGAAAGTCCGGAAAAGGCCCGGGCGCTTCAAGAGCGTTTAAGGGGCAGTATGCCTGAGTTGTTCCCTGATGCAATGACCCGGGTAAACCGGTTTGAACTGAGTGTCATCCCCCAAGCATTGATAGAAGCCCGTTTTTGCGGTGATGACCCTCAAGTACTCGATTCGTTGACAAATCTGGCATTGGACATCATGCGTAAGAATCCCAAAGTGCTGAATGCCCGTAATGAATGGGGAAACAAGGCTATGATGATAAAGGCTGCATACGACCCTGTTAAAGCCGGTCGCCTGAATATCGGCAAAGCAGATATGATGGAAGCGGTAAAGGCTATCAATGACGGTGTTTCGGTAGGTATTTACCGCGACAATGAAAAGAAGGTTCCTGTCCTTTTAAAACTGGACGGACAAGAGACTTACAGCCTGAAACAATTGGGGGACGTTTCTGTATGGAATGGAGACAAGTCTGCTCCGATAGCCCAAGTGACCGATGGCTTGTCGTACGATTGGGAATGGCCGCTGGTACGTACTTACGACAGAGTGCTATCGATGGCAGCACAGTGTGACGTACAACCGGGACATACCATGAAAGAAGTGCGTGCGGAGATTGCGGCGGAAATAGAACAGATAGAACTGCCTGAAGGATATACGTTCTTTTGGGATTCACAGTACAAGGATCAGAAAGAAGCGATGGAGGCATTGCTCAAATTCTTTCCGCTGGCCATCTTGTTTCTGGTTTTGATTCTGATAGCCTTGTTTAGAAATTACAGACAGCCTGTCATTATCTTCCTGATTCTTCCGCTCTCTGTTATTGGCATGGTGTTCGGCTTGCTGGTTACCGGATTCGATTTCGGTTTCTTCTGCATGGCAGGCTGGCTGGGACTGTTGGGCATGATCATCAAGAATGTTATCGTGCTGCTGGATGAGGTCAACGTGCAGCGTAACTCCGGCATCCCGGCATATACGGCTATCATAGAGGCAGCCGTATCGAGGGTACGTCCGGTATTGATGGCGGCCATCACCACTATTTTAGGCATGGTTCCGTTGCTTTTCGATGTGGTGTTTGGCGGAATGGCTGCGACAATCGTGTTCGGTCTTACCTTCGCCACACTGCTTACTTTGTTTGTTACACCGGCGTTGTATGCCATTTTTTATCGCATTAAGAAACAATGACAAATTTAAAACAGTAAAGAAATGAAACAATATATGATTATCGGTCTTCTGGTGGGCGGAGCTTCCACCATCCATGCACAGGAAAACGGATTATTGGAGCAATACAGGAAGCAGGTCATAGAGTATAACCAGGATATCAAGGCAGCCGACCATTCGGCTGCCATGTATATGGAAATGAAAAAATCGGCCAAAGCGGATTTTTTTCCTAAATTATCTGCTGACGCCAATTTCAATTATACTGGCAATCCGTTGGAACTGACCCGGCAATTGCCCGGCATGGAGGCTCCTGTCAGTATTCAAGGCAAGGATACCAAATACGGAGCCTCTTTAACCCTTGCTCAGCCGCTGTATGCCGGTGGTGCCATTAAGGCGGGATATGAGAAGTCCAAAAAGGAAACGGAAATGGCCGGGAATGAGAAACAACGGGTGCTCCATAATGTTATCTATGATGCCGATGTGCATTATTGGAACGCGGTGGCCCAAACCGAAATGGTCCGGGTGGCGGAAGAATACAAGACTTCGGTAGAACGCCTGGTAGGAGTCGTAAAGCATCGGGTCGAGGTGGATTTTACCGACAAGAATGACCTGTTATTGACGGAAGTCAAGTTGAATGATGCCCGATACCAGTTGTTGCAGGCGAAGAACAATCAGGAAATCAGCCGTATGGAGCTTAATTCTTTGGCCGGTATCCCGTTCAGCGATACCATTTCCATCGCTCCGTTCATACAAGAATTGCATCGGGCAGAACAACTGCCGGAAGTAGAAGCTGCCATGAATGCCCGTCCGGAGCTAAAGATTGCGCAGAATCAGGTAGATATCCAGTCTTCTGTCTCGAAGATTGAAAATGCCAAGTTTCTGCCTAAATTCTCTGTCGGAATAGACGGCAGTTATTCTTCTCCAGGCTATGATTTGACTTCCGACCTTTCTCCCAATTACGCTGTTTATGCCAAACTGAGTGTTCCTATATTTGAGTGGGGTAAGCGGAAAAGTACCCGCAAGGCCGGAAAGCTCAGCGTAAATAGGGTAAAAGAGTATCAAAGTAAAGCACAAGACCGGATACGGCTAGAGATAGAAACCTCTTATTATGCCTATACGCAAGCTGTGGAAAAGGTGTTGCTGACGGAGAGCTCCTTGCAAAAAGCCGCAGAAAGCGAGTCGGTTACGATGAGTAAATACAAGGAAGGCAATGTGTCAATTGTAGAGGCGATTGATGCCCAAATTTATCATCAGCAGGCAAAGATCAATTACATCCAGTCTAAATTGAATGCACAGATAGCCAAGAGTAAATTTGAAAAATCAATAGGTAGAATGAATAAATAACATTATATTTGGGCACTATAAATCACATGAATTGAATGTATGGCAGGCAAGGATAGTAAATATCAGTATTTGTTGGAATTTTTGTTGTTTTCCGGGCTGGCTTGTTTTTCGTTGTTCTTCTTGGGTAACTATGCGGACATTCCTTCTGAAAAACTCTCACGGGTACTTGACCGGAAGGATATACTTCTTTTCTTCATTATTGTTTTTAATGGTATCGGGTTAAGTATGACTTGTATGGGAAGGAAAATAGGAAAATTGCAAAACCGTTTTTTACACGATCGCAAACAGTTGATTTTACTTTTTATCTTGTCGGCCATTTTGCTTTTTGCTTTAAACTACCTGCTGCTGGCTGCTGTCAAATGGATGTTGGGTGCACAACATCCTTTCAGATTAGTTTGGTTGGGGGCTAAAACTTTAATTGCCATTTGGTTGGTGGAATTGGTAGTGGTCAGCCAGTCACAGGTCAATGCTTTTCATCGTAAAACATTGGAACTCTATAAACGAACATCCGAATTGGAAAAGAGTGCCCTGCGCGTACAATATAAAGCTTTACAAAGCCAGTTGAATCCCCACTTTCTGTTTAACAGCCTGAATACGCTTATTTCAGAAATAGAGTACAATCCGTCTAATGCCGTCCGTTTTACGAGCAACCTTTCAGATGTGTATCGGTATATCCTGCGTTTTCAGGAACAGCAGCTTGTTTCACTGAGATCCGAATTGGATTTCCTTCAAGGTTATATCTATCTGCATAAAGTACGATTGGGTGATTATCTGAGTGTCGATTGTCAGATTCCTGAAAGTTATTTGGATGACCAACTTCCTCCTTTGACCTTGCAATTGTTGGCTGAAAACATTATCAAGCATAATATGTTTTATGCCGGTAAGCCTATTACAATCCATATCAAGGTTGAACCGAATGAGGAGTATCTGGTTGTCAGAAACGAGTTGCGTCCCAAGCTAGATGTGCCTTCTTCCGGCAAAGGACTTCAGAATCTATCCATGCGCTATCGGTTGTTATGCGAAAAGGATATTATTGTTGAGAAAAGCGAATTGTTTTTTACTGTAAAAGTTCCTCTGTTAAATCATGAATGATATAAATAATATGAATCAGATAAAAGCAGTTATTATAGAAGATGAAAATCCGGCAGCGCGTCTGTTGGATAAAATGCTCAGAGAGCTACGACCGGAATGGGAGATTCTTATTCTGCCCGGTATGGTAGAAGAGTCTGTCAGATGGTTCTCCTGCCATCCTCACCCCGATATCATTTTCTTGGATATCCATCTGATGGACGGAAATTCCTTTCGGTTTATCGAGCAGGCTAGGCCGGATAGCATGATAGTATTTACTACAGCCTACGATGAGTATGCTATTCGTGCTTTCTCTGTCAACAGCATAGACTATCTGTTGAAACCGATTCACAAGGAACGACTGGCGGAATCTGTTGCCAAATTTGAAAGACTTTGCCACCGGGAAATGAAAGAATATAACCAATTGCTTCACATCGAAAATGTGTTGCGACAATTGTCTGATAACGAGAAGAAATACCGTACCCGTTTTCTGGTCACGTATAGGGACAGTTTTCTCACTCTCTTGGTTTCCGATATTGCCTATTTCTATAGCGAGGATAAAATTACATTTGCTAAGACTTATCACAACAAGTCTTATCCGATAGATCTTTCGCTCAACAAGCTGGAAGAACAGTTGGACGGACATGCCTTTTTTCGTATAAACCGGCAGTTTATTGTAGCAGTTGATGCCATTAAAAAAGTAGAGCCTTATTTCTTGAATAAAGTCAGAATTCATGTGGTCCCTCCACATGATGGACCTGTCCAAATAAGCCGGGAGAGAGTGTCTGCGTTAAAAGCATGGCTGAATTATTGATTTTGTTTTGTGTGATAAAATAAAGGCTGGTTTATAATAAGAGGCTGTTTTGAAATGACTTGACAGCTTCTTATGTTTTATCTGATAGTAGGCATAAATATAATGTTAAGACAATTTTGTATATGTTGAAAAGCTGGAGTACGAACGAAAAACTATGTTTAATTAGCGAAAGACAATTTTATCCAAGCATAAAAAACAGTGTGGCAGTTGAGGAAATTCAGAAAAGACAGGCACATCATTCACCGGTAATCTGTTTCGCTCATGTCTGTTTCTATCGGATGTGCATAAATCTTTGTTTCGGGTGGAACAGCCGTAATGACCGGAATCGCAAATTTCATCCTGCGATAGTGGTTGACGAACCACATCACCATGAAGCTGTAATAAAGCACATACAGTGGAACAAAGAATTCAGACTGAGAAGGGCGAGTACGAAAGAATCTTGCCGTATTCCAGTCTTCTTTCTTATATAAGGATGAAAAAAGGCTGATTAAACTGTTTTATGAGCTTATTGCCGTTTTTTAGCTATTGGAAACATATTGGTTAAGGAAATATTTAAAATATTGCAGATAGAGGGCTATAGTTAACGAAAAAAGGGGTGCATGATGAACACCCCTTTTGCTCAGTAAAGATAAAGTCTTATCTTTACTGGTTGTTTGTAACATTCTAGTTGCGGAATTTTAATCCGTCACCCGCTGTTTCTACGATAATCGGTTTGCTTCGGTCCACTTCCTGTGACAATAGCTTTTTGGACAAATCATTCAGCAAATAGCGCTGGATGGCACGTTTCACGGGACGGGCGCCGAATTCGGGATCATAGCCTGTGCTGGCAATGAAACGGACGGCCTCATCGGTCATTTCCAAAGTAATGCCGTTGCCGGCCAGCATATTCTTGATACCGTTGATTTGTAACATCACAATCTGTTCTATCTCTTCTCTGTTCAAAGGCAAGAACATGATTGTTTCATCTATACGGTTCAGAAACTCCGGCCGTATCGTTTTTTTCAACATGGACATTACCTCTTTCTTCGTCTCTTCAATCACCACTTCGCGATTCTCGTCATTAATCTTTTCGAACTGGCTTTGAATGTATGCGCTGCCCAGGTTGGAAGTCATGATGATAATTGTATTCTTGAAGTTTACCGTACGTCCCTTGTTGTCAGTCAGACGTCCGTCATCCAAAACTTGCAGCAGAATATTGAACACATCGGGATGTGCTTTTTCTATTTCATCAAACAATACCACAGAGTATGGTTTGCGTCGGACGGCTTCTGTCAACTGACCGCCTTCATCGTAACCTACGTATCCGGGAGGCGCTCCGATCAGACGGGATACAGAGTGTTTCTCCTGATATTCGCTCATGTCGATACGCGTCATCAGGCTCTCGTCATCAAACAGGTAGTCGGCCAATGCTTTGGCAAGTTCTGTCTTACCTACACCGGTAGTACCCAGGAAGATGAATGAACCTATCGGACGTTTCGGATCCTGTAATCCGGCACGGCTGCGGCGTACGGCGTCGGATACGGCTGCTATGGCTTCATCCTGACCTACCACACGCAAATGTAATTCTTGCTCCAGATGAAGCAATTTGTCACGTTCGCTTTGCAGCATCTTGTTGACCGGTATCCCTGTCCACCGTGAAACAACATCGGCAATGTCCTCAGCGGTAACTTCTTCCTTTATCATGGCACTGTCACCCTGCTTGTGTTTCAGGTCTTCTTGAATATCCTTGATCTCGTTCTCTAAAGCCTGTAATTTTCCATAACGGATTTCGGCTACTTTACCGTAATCTCCCTCACGTTCCGCTTTCTCGGCTTCAAATTTCAATTGTTCTATTTCCTGCTTGTTTTGCTGAATCTTGTTGACCAGTTCCTTTTCACTCTGCCATTTGGCTTTGTAAGAGGTTTCCTGTTCTTTCAGTTCGGCAATCTCTTTATTCAGCTGTTGTAATTTGGGCTCGTCTTTTTCACGTTTGATGGCCTCACGTTCAATTTCCAGTTGTTTCAGGTGACGTGAGATTTCATCCAGTTCTTCAGGCACGGAATCACGTTCCATACGCAATTTGGCAGCAGCTTCATCCATCAGATCAATAGCCTTGTCCGGAAGGAAACGTTCGGTAATGTAACGGTTGCTCAATTCTACAGCGGCAATGATGGCTTCATCTTTGATACGTACCTTGTGATGGTTTTCGTAACGTTCTTTCAATCCACGGAGAATGGAGATGGTGCTCAGCGTGTCCGGTTCGGCTACCATAACGGTTTGGAACCGGCGTTCCAATGCCTTGTCCTTTTCGAAGTACTTCTGATATTCGTCCAAAGTAGTGGCTCCGATGCTGCGGAGCTCACCACGGGCCAAGGCGGGTTTCAATATATTGGCGGCATCCATGGCACCTTCACCTTTACCGGCTCCGACCAAGGTATGGATTTCATCGATAAACAGGATGATGCTGCCTTCGGCTTTGATTACTTCATTGACAACAGATTTCAGACGTTCTTCAAATTCACCTTTGTATTTGGCTCCGGCAACCAGTGCGCCCATATCCAATGAGAAGATTTGTTTGTTCTTCAAGTTGTCGGGTACATCACCTCGGATGATACGGTGTGCCAAGCCTTCAACAATGGCGGTCTTACCGGTACCCGGCTCACCGATTAAAATCGGATTATTTTTGGTACGGCGGCTTAATATTTGTAATACCCTACGTATTTCTTCATCACGCCCGATAACCGGATCAAGTTTTCCGCTGCGGGCAGCCTCATTCAAATTAATGGCATATTTGCTTAAGGATTGATAAGTGTCTTCACTGGATTGTGAAGTTACTTTTTCACCTTTACGTAGTTCTGCTATGGCGGAGCGCAGTTCCTTGTCTGTCATTCCCGCATCTTTCAATATGGTAGCGACAGTGCTCTTTACATTCAATAAAGCCAGGATAATAGCTTCCAGTGAAACGAATTCGTCACCCATCTCTTTGGAATACTGTACGGCTCTTTGTAATATCTCGTTGCTTTCACGGCTAAGGTAAGGTTCTCCTCCCGAAACCTTAGGCAGTGAGTCAATTTGCTTGTCGATGACCAATGCGATCTGCTGGGCGTTCATTCCCAATTTCTGGAAAATGAAGTTGGTGACATTTTCACCTACTTTCAGTACTCCGGCCAACAGATGCACAGGCTCGATAGCTTGCTGTCCGCGGGCTTGAGTTACGTTCACCGCTTGTTGCACTGCCTCCTGTGATTTAATTGTGAAGTTGTTAAAATTCATATTGTATCTCCTTTCTAAATATTATTCAAATACCTATTGAAAACGTAACTGTCACTGCTTTGTTCAGTGGCTTTTGCGATTTCATTTGATAATCGTCAAATAGTTTGCCAAAAAGAAAAAGAAAGCTAATGAAGTAAAATAGGAAGACAAAATGGCAGGCTTTCCGGCTTTTAAATGAAAAAAAGTCCGAATTGTACACAAAAAGGCAGATAACTCTTTTTGCAAGCAGATGATAATTGCTATCTTAGCATCGAAATCATAAAATGAAAACGAGATGACAAATGAAATAAAGTTTGCAGATACTGTAATTCTGGTGGATGTAGCCTATGTAGACAGGGTGGCGGGTGATTTATCCAAACATTTTGGTGACGTGGTGGGCCGTAAGTTGCCGAAAGCGGATTTACCGGTGTTGTTGGAATGTCTGTCACTGGATAGTGGAATACCCTTGGGGGAGAATGCTGTTCAGGTATTATTTATTTATGACGAGGAAAGTAAGAAAATGGATGCTTTTCAGCCGTCGGATTTGGAAAAGGAATTAAATAACGTGGCTTTCAAAAGCCAGTTGGGAGAGTTTGCACTTTATTCTTTCGAACCATCGGATATGGCTAGTCGCGAAGAGTTGTTTCTGGAGTCTTTGAGAGTGGTGGTTGATGCAAAAGAGGTGAAACGGGTGATTATTGTCCCTGCCGAAGAAGAATATGGAGATAAAGTTCCTGCTATATTAAATAAGGTGGACGGAAAAGAAAAAATGACGGTATTCGGTATGAATCCTCCAACCAGTGAAGTAGCTTATCAGTGGGAGATGCTTGGATTCGCTGTTTTACAGTCGTTAGGAATTAAAGCAGACGAACTGTAATCATTAAAAAACATGTCTGATTTCAGGTTAAGAGTATTCAGCAGTGTTGCGAAAAACCTCAGCTTTACAAAGGCTTCGCAAGAGCTGTTTATCAGTCAGCCGGCTATAACCAAGCATATTCAGGAATTGGAGACGATGTACCAGACACGCCTTTTTGAGCGAATGGGGAACAAGATCTTGCTGACTGATGCAGGCAGGTTGTTGTTGGAGCATTGTGAGAAAATTTTGGAAGATTACGGACGCTTGGAGTACGAGATGAACTTATTACGTAATGAGCATACCGGTGAGTTGCGCTTGGGAGCCAGTACTACAATTGCCCAATATGTGCTTCCCCCTTTGCTGGCCCGCTTCATCGAGAAGTTTCCGCAAGTGTCTTTATCACTTTTCAGCGGGAACTCCTCTGAGGTGGAAAAGGCATTGCAGGAACATCGTATAGATTTGGCACTGGTAGAGGGAAATACCCGGCAACCTAATTTGAAATATACTCCTTTTCTGCAAGATGAGCTGGTGGCTATCGTCCATACTCATAGTAAGTGGATGGATTATGATGAGATAACTTTGGATGAATTGAAAGAAGTTCCTCTTGTGCTTCGTGAAAGAGGTTCGGGAACATTGGATGTATTGATTACCGCTTTGCATAAACACAACATAAAGTTATCGGACCTTACTATCCGTATGCACCTGGGAAGTACAGAGAGCATTAAATTATTTCTGGAAAATAGTGAGTGCATGGGGATTTTGTCTATCCGGTCTATTAATAAAGAACTGTATTCAGGGAAGTTTAAAGTATTGGATATAAAAGACCTGGTGATGTTTCGTGAATTTGATTTTGTCCAATTGCAAGGGCAGGATACAGGGCTCCCGGCTCTGTTCATGCAATTTGCCAATCATTATAAGGAAAAGTTATAACTTATAATTAAAAACGATTAGATTGTTTTTGAAACATATATTACCTTTGCATCCCGAAATGGAGAAATAATGTTAAAAAGTAAAATATATGATTTCAGTAACAGCTTTACAGCAAAACAGCAAAACTATTTATGTAGGTTTGCTTTCCACGTTAACGGTCTTTTTGTTGATGGACTATATTCCGGTATTGGCTTCATTTTCCCAGTGGGTCACTCCCCCCGTATCTTTATTTCTGGGGTTGATATTTGCATTAGTTTGCGGACAGGCCTATCCTAAGTTCAATAAAAAGGTTTCTAAATATTTGTTGCAATATTCTGTAGTGGGATTGGGGTTCGGTATGAATCTTCAGGCTTCTCTGGCTTCCGGTAAGGAAGGAATGGAATTCACGATCATTTCTGTAATCGGTACAATGATTATAGGTATGTTTATAGGGCATAAACTTTTGAAGGTAGATCGTGATACGGCTTATCTTATCAGTTCGGGTACTGCAATTTGTGGGGGAAGCGCTATTGCTGCTGTGGGTCCTGTATTGAAAGCTAAAGATAGTGAGATGTCTGTGGCTTTGGCTACTATCTTTGTATTGAATGCCATCGCTTTGTTTATTTTTCCGGTGTTAGGCCATATGTTTGGGTTAGATCAACAACAGTTTGGTACTTGGGCAGCTATTGCTATTCATGATACGAGTTCTGTGGTGGGAGCAGGTGCGGCATACGGTGAAGAGGCGTTGAAAGTGGCGACAACAATCAAACTGACCCGTGCACTTTGGATTATTCCTTTGGCATTCGCTACTTCTTTTATTTTCAAGGGAAGCGGTAAGAAAGTAAGCATTCCTTGGTTTATCCTTTATTTTGTTGTGGCTATCGTTCTGAATACTTATGTGCTGGATGGTGTGCCTCAATTCGGGCAGGCTGTTTCCGGACTGGCACGTAAAGGATTGATTATTACCATGTTCTTTATTGGAGCTTCCTTGTCTATGGATGTATTGAAGCAAGTAGGTATGAAACCTCTGATTCAAGGTGTTGCTCTTTGGGCGGTGATCAGTCTTAGTTCATTGGCTTATATTCTACTTTTCTGATAGGGATTTATTAGAATATTAAAAAGTATGCGGATGATATGGATTGTCTGAAAAATCCTGTTATCCGCATGTTTTTTTATGAGAATATAATTTAGAAGTAATAGATGAGTAATAGTACAGCGTTTACTCCAATGACAGTGAGGAATCCTTTCCATACATAAGGCAGCATTTCTTTTCTGCGGGAGGAAAAAAATATGGCATAGAACATATTCACTACGATGTTGCTGATGATAGCTTGCATGATACAGGCCCCTACAATGGTTGCCGGAATGTTTCCGCCTTGTAACAGGTTTAGTATGAAAGGAGTGATATCACTTAATCCTGTTGCAATGGAGAGAATACTCAAACCTCCTGTTCCTGCATAAACCAATGTATAGTGAGTCAGAAATGTAAATACTACAAATAATAAAGCAAAGATCAGAGCGACTTTGAATTCCAGTGGATTACTTTCCGTTTCCGTTTCTTCAATAACTTCGCGCTCGCCTTTTATAGTATGCTTTTTATGGATGAATATGCCGATGCCGGCGGCGGTTGCAGACATGATGAGCAGATAGGGGTAAATATTCAGAAAGATGGAAGTGCTGAATATAAGGATCAAAATCATGAAACGTAAGAACATCATGCTGACAGCAAGCATCATGGCAGATACATATTCCGGTATTTCATGCGCTTGTACCCGTTTGCATTTGCGGGCAAGGATGGAAATGGTAGCGGTGCTGCTATACAGACCACCGATAATGCCCGAAACCAAAGTGCCTGATTCGCGGAAAACATATTGCTTCAGCAGGTAGGACAAATAGGAGATACCCGATACGACTACAGTAGTCAGCCAAATGGTGTATGGAGTGAGATTGATACCCGGTATGAGAGGTTCCTTGGGTAGCATGGGCAAAATGATACCGCTGATAGCCAGAAATTTTGCCAGTGTGATCATTTCATCATTCTGCATCCGTTGTACAAGTTCTGTGAAGGTGTGTTTCATTTCTGTGAAAAGAAGCACGGTGACTACCATCATCACGTAAAACCAGGAAGGTTGTGTACTTATGATAGGAGCCATACAATAGGTGATAAGGGCGATGATGATTGTTGTCACTCCAAACACGTGGAACTGGGATTGCTTGACATAATAATTGATGCCCAGTAACATACCTAAAATTATTCCGCCTCCCATAAATAAATGCATTTCCTTAGGATCAAGTATATAGAGGAGATATCCCAAAATGCCGATAAAAGTAAAAGTCCGGTCTGTGCCGAAAAGCGTAGTTTCCCCCTCTCGTTTCAGGCTGATTCTCCGTTGGGATAAACCGATGAGTAAAGAGAACAAGGTCACCAGAATGAAAGTAACCAATTGCTGGGGAAGGTAATCGTACAACTTTTCCATAAATCTGTCAAGATTAGGTTGATGTAATAGGTTTTCCTTTTAAACTGCATTGACTCCTCTGATGGATTCAAGTGGATTTAAAACGCTTGCTTAAACTGGCTTTCTTCAAAAAGTCCTTTTAATTCATCATCACTTTTTATTTGGTTGATGATTGTGGACAGAACTCCTGCTTTAGGCAATTCTACCACAACGTCTGTTTTATATTTACCACCGCTCTGCCGGCTGTTTTCACAGATTACTTTTAAGTTAGCAGCCTCTTGCTGGGTAGCCATATGGATCAGATCTGAGAACTGTTCCCACTCTGCATTACCGAATTTTTTTTGAGACTTGGCAGCCATTTCCGCCTTTGCTTTGATCTGGCTGGTTATTGCGGTACGGGCTGCAATGACCGCCTTCTTTTTGGAGGCAGTGGCGTCACCGCTCTGAGCTGATGCTGAGGCACGGAAGAAGTCTGCGTTTGTGCTATATGCATTTCCGGTACAAGGAGTGCTTTGTGCCTGTGCCCATGTTGACATTCCAAGGACGAAGGCTAAAAAATAGATGAATTTATAATATTTCATAGTTGTAATTTTATCAATCTATTGCGAAGATAGAAGAATATTTGATAATATAAACAAGAAAAGGGAAAAAAAGATGGAGCTTGCTTTATGAAATGATTATATTTGCAGAAATTAAATGAAAGGTTAGTATTCATGGAATCAACAACAAAACTCTATTCGTTAAATTACACAAACGCAAATACTTATTTATTTGCATTCGTGTTTATTGTAGGTAATGTGGTATTGCCGCAACTTTGTCATTTGGTGCATTTGGGTGGACCTGCTATGTTACCCATTTATTTCTTCACATTAATAGGTGCTTATAAATATGGATTCAAAGTGGGGATGTTGACGGCTGTTCTTTCTCCGCTTGTCAATAGCTTCTTGTTTGGAATGCCTTCTGTGACCATACTTCCGGCTATATTGGTAAAGTCGGTATTGTTGGCGTTGGTGGCGGGATATATGGCAGATCGTTTCCGTAAGATTACGATTCCTGCATTGCTGGGGACTGTTATGGCATATCAGGTGGTGGGTACCTTGATAGAATGGGCTCTTGTCGGTGATTTCTATTTGGCGGCACAGGATTTCCGGATTGGAATTCCGGGCATGTTGCTCCAGATTTTTGGTGGCTATGCTTTGTTGAAAGCTATTGCAAAAAGATAAGTTGTAAACATTTGATGTTATGCTGCAAATTGTGAAACAGCCTGAAAATGGTGGCGCTGGCTATGTTCTGGTAGCTGTCATGGATGGAGATCCCGGTAAATGGATGACTTTGGTTTTTGATAAATCATTTAATAGTTAATAGATAAAATGACAGGCACATTATTATTTTTAGGATTAGGAATGCAGGAAATATTATTCATTGCATTGATTGTTCTTTTATTCTTTGGTGGGAAGAAGATACCCGAACTGATGAAGGGGTTGGGCAAAGGGGTTAAGAGTTTTAAGGAAGGGATGAACGGGGTGGAGGATGATATAGATGGAAAAGATAAGAAAGGGGAAACGAAAGAGTGACAAATGATGGAACAACAGCAGAAGATACTGACTTTTTGGGATCATCTGGAAGAACTGCGCCATGTCTTGTTCCGTATTGCAGTGGCTGTGGTATTTCTAATGTTGGTAGCATTCTTGTTTAAGGATGAGCTTTTTGCTATTGTTCTAGCGCCTAAGAATGCTGATTTCATTATTTATCGTTTTTTTTGCCGGATAGCTGATTTCATGGCTATGCCTTCATTATGTCCGGAAGTGTTTTATGTGAAAATGATCAATACCCAATTGGCGGCTCAATTCATTACTCATATGAGCGTGTCTTTTTATACGGGTTTTTTGCTGGCATCTCCTTATGTTATTTATCAGTTGTTCCGTTTTGTTTCGCCGGCTTTATACGAGAATGAAAAGAAATATTCTACCCGGATTGTAGGGTGGGGCTATTTTCTTTTTATGATGGGAGTTCTTTTGAATTATTTTTTGATTTTCCCTCTTACTTTCCGTTTTCTTGCTACCTATCAGGTCAGTATGGAAGTGGAGAACACGATTACTTTGTCTTCGTATATGGATACATTGATGATGATGAGCCTGATGATGGGGATTGTTTTCGAGATTCCTGTCCTTTGTTGGCTTTTTGCCAAACTGGGATTTCTTACGGCTGATTTTATGAAGCGGTATCGTCGTCATGCTATTGTTATTATTCTGATAGTTGGAGCTGTTATCACTCCTACGTCAGATGTCTTTACATTGATGATGGTGTCTGTGCCTATGTATTTGCTTTACGAAGTCAGCATTTGGATTGTAAGTCGGATTGGGAAGAAACAGCGGGAAGAATCCGTAGAGGAAGTGCTTGAAAAATCATGAGATGATAATCCTTATAAATGTTATTCCGTAAAAAAGGAAGACCTTTCATGATAGGCCTTCCTTTTTCCATTAGGATCCATACTTTATTAAATTTTCCAGCCAAAGGCTTCTGCTACGGCCGGAAACACAATCTTTCCGTTTACAATATTCAAGCCGTTTTTTAGTCCCGGATCGTTTTCGCAAGCTTTTTCCCAACCAAGATCTGCCAATCTGATAGCGTATGGCAGTGTAGCATTGGTTAATGCCAAGGTTGAAGTACACGGCACGGCTCCCGGAATATTTGCCACACAGTAATGGATGATACCGTCTACTTCGTAAATAGGTTCGGCATGAGTTGTGGGATGGGAGGTTTCAAAACATCCTCCTTGGTCAATGGCCACATCTACCAGTACAGTACCCTTTTTCATCAGTTTCAGCATAGGGCGTGTTATGAGGTGGGGAGCCTTTGCACCGGGGATAAGAACTGCACCGATTATCAAATCAGTTGTTGGCAGTTCTTTTTCTATATTGTGGCTGGACGAGAATAATGTTTTTATATTTTTAGGCATGAACTCACTCAACTGACGCAGGCGGGGTAATGAAATATCACAGATTGTGACATCAGCCCCTAATCCTGCAGCCATTAAAGCTGCATTGGTTCCTACAATGCCGCCGCCTAATACCAGCACTTTGGCTGGCTTGACACCGGGAACTCCACCTAGCAAGATGCCACGTCCTCCTTGAGGCTTCTCCAAAAAACGTGCTCCTTCCTGAGTGGACATTCGTCCCGCCACTTCACTCATGGGAATCAGCAGAGGCAGTCCTCCTTGTTTGTCTGTTACAGTTTCATAAGCTAGGCATACTGAACCACTACGCATCATTGCTTCCGTTAATTCTTTGTCACAGGCAAAATGGAAGTATGTAAATACCAGTTGGCCCTTACGTACCAGGTTATATTCACATTCGATGGGTTCCTTGACTTTTATAATCATCTCGGCAATGGCGTACACATCTTCTATAGTAGGAAGGATACGCGCTCCGACTTTCTCATACTCTTCATCGGAAAATCCGCTGTTTATACCTGCGGTGTGTTGTATATACACCGTGTGACCTCTCTGTACCAACTCGTGTGCTCCTGCAGGGGTTAATGATACACGATTCTCGTTGTTTTTGATTTCTTTAGGAATTCCTACTATCATAATTGTCACATTTAAGGGGTTTGACTGCCTCAAAGATAACAAAATGTCAGAAAAGTAGGTTTTGTCTGGATATGTTTTTTTCGTAATAAATGTATGTTTAGCAACATTGTTTTAAGGGATATTCTGTTTTTTATTTGTAAGTTTGCGGAGAGATTCAAAATTTTTGTGATGAGTTCTCCATAAAATAAAGAAAATGACTTTACGAAATTATATAATCATAGCAGCTTTGGGCAGTGTTCTTGCTGTACGGGCACAGGAAGAACCGGCTGCTCCTGTATTCCGTCCTCCTTTTGATTTTCCGCTTATTCTGAGCGGTAATTTCGGTGAACTGCGTTCTAACCACTTTCATGGAGGAGTGGATTTTAAAACCCAGGGAGAGGTAGGAAAACCTATTCATTGCATTGCCGACGGATATGTGAGCCGTGTACTGGTTACTCCCGGAGGATATGGGCAGGCTATTTTTATTACGCATCCCAATGGATATACTTCAGTATATGGACATGTGTTGAAATTTGCTTCTGCAGTGGCAAAAGTGGTGGAGGAATATCAATATCGGCATGAAACTTTTGCTGTGGATTTGAAATTCGAGCCTCATCAGGTCAGTTTCAAAGCTGGAGAAATCATTGCTTTAAGCGGTAATGAAGGGTATTCTTTCGGACCGCATCTGCATATGGAGATACGCCGTACGGATACTGGTGAATTGATAGATCCCTTACAGTTCTATACCGATAAAATTAAAGACACTACTCCGCCACGTGCGTCAATGATTATGCTTTATCCGCAGCGGGGCGCTGGAGTTGTGGAAGGCTCACAAAGAAAAAAATCCATATCTGTTGCTTCTTTGGGACAACCGGTTTCTGCTTGGGGGAAAATAGCCGCTGGCATTAAGGCATACGACTATATGGATGGCACACATAATAATTATGGTGTGCGTTCCGTGGTACTCTATGTGGATACGACAGAAGTTTTTCGCAGTACGGTGGATGGCGTTTTGCCCGAAGAGAACCGGATGATTAATGCCTGGACAGACTATGAGGAGAATGTAAAGAGGCATAATTGGGTGATGCGCTCACAGATTCTTCCCGGAAATAGTTTGCGCATGTTACAAGCCAATGATGAAGGAGGGGTGGTTACGATTGATGAAGAACGTGATTATCATTTTCGTTATGAATTAGCTGATTTATACGGGAATAAGTCGACTTATCGTTTCATTGTGCGTGGCCGTAGGCAGCCGATAGAGGAATATCATCCGCAGGTAAAACATTATTTGGCATGGAATAAAGGTAATGTGGTTCAGGAACCGGGTATGGAACTGGTTATCCCCCGAGGAATGTTGTATGAGGATGTGGCACTGAACTGTCATGTGGTTAAAGATACAGCCGCAATATCTTACGAGTACCAGTTGCACGATGAGCCAGTAGCTTTGCAGGCTGGGTGCACGCTGATGATCGGGGTACGCCATCTTCCTGTAGAGGATACGTCGAAATATTATGTGGCCCGTAAGTGGGGAAAAAGGAAAGGTTCAGCAGGAGGAATTTATGAAAATGGTTGGATGAAGACTTCCATCCGTGAACTGGGAACCTATACCGTAGCTATAGATACTTTGTCTCCACGAGTGACCCCATTAAATAAGGCACAATGGAAGACAGGTAAGGTTCAGTTCAAAATAGGAGATGCGGAAACGGGTATTAAGGATTATAAGGTGAAGATAGACGGCGAATTTGCCTTATTTGGTTTCAGTTCCAAAAATGCGAAATTGTGGATGAAGCATCCTGAACGGTTAAAAAAAGGAGTCGCCCATAAATTGGAATTGGTGGTGACAGATTATTGTGGAAACGAAACAAAAGAGGAATATGAATTTTGATGGTAAAATAAGTATTATACACAATTAAAAAGTTATATATTAATGAAGAATAAACTGATTTTAGGTGCTGCCTTTCTATTGGCGGCAATAACAGAGAGTTTGGCATGCACTAACTTGATTGTAGGTAAGGGAGCCTCGGTTGATGGTTCTGTTATCGTTTCTTATTCCGCTGATTCATACGGAATGTTTGGCGAGTTGTATCACTATCCTGCCGGTATGCATGAAAAAGGAACCATGCGTGATATCTATGATTGGGATTCGGGCAAATATTTAGGGCAAATAAAAGAAGCGCGTCAAACCTATAATGTGGTAGGTAATATGAATGAATTTCAGGTAACCATAGGTGAAACTACTTTTGGTGGACGGGAGGAATTGGTTGATTCTACCGGTATTATGGATTATGGAAGTTTGATTTATGTAGCTCTCCAGCGTTCTCGTACAGCTAAAGAAGCCATACAGGTAATGACGGATTTAGTAAAAGAATATGGTTATTATAGCAGTGGCGAATCATTCAGTATCGCTGATCCCAATGAAGTCTGGATTTTGGAGATGATCGGTAAGGGTCCCGGTGTGAAAGGTGCTGTATGGGTAGCAGTCCGTATACCGGATGATTGTATTGCCGCACATGCTAATCAGAGCCGGATTCATCAGTTCAATATGAATGACAAGGATAATTGCCTTTACTCTCCGGATGTGATTTCTTTCGCTCGTGAAAAAGGTTATTTTGACGGTATGAATAAAGATTTCAGTTTCTCGGCGGCATATAATCCTTTAGATTTTGGTGGTGTACGGTTCTGTGAAGCGCGTGTATGGAGTTTCTATAATATGTTCAACAAGTCGGTGGGAGATACCTATCTTCCTTATATTCAGGGGGACAGCAAAGAACCGATGCCTCTTTATATCAAGCCTTCCCGTAAACTTTCAGTACGTGATGTACAAGCGGCTATGCGCGATCACTATGAGGGTACTCCACTGGATATAACTAATGATCCCGGTGCCGGTCCGTTTAAAACTCCTTATCGTCTGTCTCCCTTGAGTTTTAAAGTAGGAGATCAGGAATATTTCAATGAACGTCCCATTTCGACTCAGCAAACGGCTTTCACTTTTGTGGCACAGATGCGTGCTAACCTGCCCGATGCAATAGGGGGAGTATTATGGTTTGGAACAGATGATGCTAATATGACAGTGTTTGCTCCTGTATATTGTTGTTCGGATCGTATTCCTGACTGTTATAGCGGTAAAGAAGCCGACTGTGTAACTTTTTCATGGGACTCTGCATTTTGGATTTATAATTGGGTGGCCGATATGATTCGTCCACGTTATAGCCTGATGATTGATGATATGCGTGCCGTTCAAAATAATTTGGAAGATACTTATGCGAATGCACAGGCTGGCATTGAATCTTCTGCCATGAGCTTATATGAGAAAGATCCTGTAAAGGCAAAAGAGTTCTTGACTAACTATAGTTGCATGACAGCCGAATCGGCAATAGACAGCTGGAAGAAATTGGGCGAATTTTTGATTGTGAAGTATAATGACGGTGCTGTGAAAAAGATGGCAAAAGATGGAACCATACTTCGTCCTGAAACCGGTCATTGCGCTCCTTTGGTACGTCCGGGGTATCCCAAAGAATTTTTGGAAGAACTGGTAAAGGCCACCGGTGAACGCTATAAGATGAAATAGGATATATTTTTGTATGTTCTGAAAGTCTGATTAATTAGTGGAGGGGCAGGTTATGATCCTGCTCCTGTGCATAATAAGATAGTTTTTTAGATTGTATTCAGGATGCCTGGGAGCTTTCCCGACTGTTATATAGTAGCGTTTTTTTACCTTGTATGGTCTTCTGCTTTTTTATGACAGATTATTTTAGGGGGATAATCCTTTATATCTCTAATTTTCTTCTTTCAAATTTCTAGGATTTTTAATTTAATTCTTTTACATTTGTCAAGACGTAAAAATCGGATGTAATTATAAACCTTATAAATAACAAAAAATTATGGAAAATGAAGAATTGATAAAGCAAGTGACAGAGAAAGCAGAGAAATGGTTAACACCTGCTTATGATGCCGAAACACAGGCTGAAATTAAGAAAATGTTGGCGAATCCCGATAAGACTGATTTGATTGAAGCATTTTATAAAGATTTGGAGTTTGGGACAGGTGGTTTGCGTGGTATTATGGGCGTGGGCAGTAACCGTATGAATATTTATACGGTAGGTGCTGCTACTCAAGGTTTGTCCAATTATCTAAATAAAAATTTTAAAGATCTCGATCAGATATCTGTTGTGGTAGGTCATGATTGCCGTAACAACAGCCGTTTGTTTGCGGAAATTTCTGCCAATATCTTTTCTGCGAACGGTATTAAAGTATATTTGTTTGAAGATATGCGTCCTACTCCTGAAATGTCATTTGCTATCCGTCATTTCGGTTGCCAGAGCGGTATCAATATTACTGCCTCTCATAATCCGAGAGAATACAATGGTTACAAGGCTTATTGGGATGATGGTGCACAAGTATTGGCTCCGCACGATAAAGGTATCATTGATGAGGTGAACAAGATTTCATCGGCTACTGACATCAAGTTTGAAGGTAACAAGGATCTGATTCAGATTGTGGGCGAAGAGGTAGACAGCGTCTATTTGAATAAAGTGAAAACAATTTCTATTGATCCTGAAGTGATCAAGCGTCAGAAGGATTTGAAAATTGTGTATACTCCGATTCATGGTACAGGTATGATGTTGATTCCGCGTGCATTGAAACAATGGGGATTTGAAAATGTACATACCGTGCCTGAACAAATGGTGAAGAGTGGCGATTTTCCGACTGTTGTCTCTCCGAATCCGGAAAATGCCGAGGCTTTGTCTATGGCTATTGATTTGGCTAAGAAAATAGACGCTGACATTGTAATGGCTAGCGATCCGGATGCTGACCGCGTAGGTATGGCTTGTAAAAATGACAAAGGAGAATGGGTGCTGATCAATGGTAACCAAACCTGTTTGCTGTTCTTGTATTATATAATAAAGAACCGTATTGCGATGGGTAAGATGAAGGATGATGATTTCATTGTGAAGACTATCGTTACTACGGAACTGATTAAATCTGTCGCAGACAAGAATCACATCGAAATGTTGGATTGCTATACCGGATTCAAGTGGATTGCACGTGAAATTCGTTTGCGTGAAGGCAAACAGCAATACATCGGAGGTGGTGAAGAAAGCTACGGATTCCTGGCCGAAGACTTTGTCCGTGATAAAGATGCTGTTTCTGCTTGTACATTGTTGGCGGAGATTTGTGCTTGGGCAAAAGACCAGGGCAAGACCTTGTTCGAAGTTTTGCTTGATATTTATGTGGAGTATGGTTTCTCAAAAGAAACTACTGTGAATGTTGTGAAACCAGGAAAGAGCGGGGCAGAAGAGATTAAGGCAATGATGGAAAACTTCCGTTCTAATCCTCCGAGAGAAATAGGCGGTTCTAAGGTTGTTCTTGTCAAGGACTTTAAAACTTTGAAGGTGACAGATGGTAACGGGAATATAACAGAAATAGATATGCCGGAGGCTAGTAACGTATTGCAATATTTTACGGAAGATGGAACTAAGATTTCAGTTCGCCCGTCAGGAACAGAACCTAAAATCAAATTCTATGTGGAAGTAAAAGGTGAAATGGGTTGCCACAAATGTTTCGATGCCGCTAATGCAGCTGCTGAGGAAAAGGTGGAAGCCGTAAGAAAATCACTGGGAATTTAATCGAGTATAAGCATCGGGCGAAAGTCTGAGAGAATATTCATAAATAAAAGAAGGGGTGGTGGAGATGTATTTCTCTATCCCCCTTTTCTTTTATTTCCGTGCCATTTATATCAAAATCTACACTTCTTTGTTTATTTTTTGTTGTAATTCTGGAAGATTTTTATAACCACTTTATTAGCAAGCAGTTCTGAGGATAAG
>ERZ791815.739-NODE-739-length-25608-cov-3.324659_pt1 | contig 25608 bp, 18 predicted proteins | sample MGYA00510302_ERZ791815 | MGnify/ENA primary metagenome ERZ791815 (study PRJEB30046, sample SAMN00791995) | human gut metagenome | study: EMG produced TPA metagenomics assembly of the A metagenome-wide association study of gut microbiota in type 2... | reverse complement strand
TGAAGCGATGGGCGGCTGTTCCGGAGGGAGCATTGCCGGCCGGGCGTGTCCGGGAAGTCGTGGGACGAATCCGGCGTCGGTCGGACGCCTTCGGCGGGATCGTCGGCCGCGAGGGCGCCGTTCGCCGCATCGGGACCGGACCGGGCGTTTTGCTGCGCCGCCGTATGCTGGAATGCCTCCGTTTCAACTGAAAACGATACCTGATAACGCTTGTTTGAGTGAAATATGAAAGAGAATCCTGAAAAACTGACACGCAGGGAAGAGGAGCTGATGCGCTGCTTCTGGGAGCACGGTCCGCTGTTCGTACGCGAACTGGTGGCCCTTTCGCCCGATCCCAAACCCCATTTCAACACCCTTTCGACGATGGTCCGCGCGCTCGAAGCCAAAGGCTATGTCGCCCACAACTCCTTCGGCAGCACCTACCAATACTATCCGGTGGTGAGCGAGGAGGAGTTTTCGCGCTCGACGCTCGGCAGCGTGATCAGCCGCTATTTCGAGAATTCCTACCTCGGGGCGGTCTCGGCGCTGGTCGAGGAGGAGAAGATCTCGCTCGGCGAACTGCGCAGCCTGATCGACCGCATCGAAAATCAAAACCGGTAGCGCCATGTACGACCTGATGATTTACAGCCTGAAAGTCGGCGTCTGCCTGGCTGTCTTCTACCTCTTTTTCAAATTGCTGTTGAGCCGTGAGACCTTCCACCGCTTCAACCGGATCGTGGTTCTGGGGGCGATGTTCCTCTCGTTCGTGCTGCCGCTGTGCGTGATCACGGTTTACCGCGAAATCCCCGTCCTGCCGGAAATCCCGGACGGGGAGGCTGTTGCGACGGCCTTCGCCGAACCGCTTTCCGAACCTTTTCCGTGGGAGATGCTCGCCGGGGCGGCATTCCTGCTCGGGGCGGCCGCCACGCTGCTGTGGACGCTTTGTTCGCTCATCGGAGTCCTGCGTCTGATCCGCGGCGGACGTCGCGAACGGCTGGAGGACGGGGCTGTGCTGGTGCGCACGGAACGGCCCGTGACGCCTTTCAGCTGGGGACGCTATATCGTGATGTCCGAGAGGGACCTGGCTGAAAACGGCGGGGCGATTCTGCTTCACGAACGGGCGCACCTGCGGCTGCGTCATTCGCTCGACCTGATCGTGACCGACGTTGCGGGCTGCCTGCAATGGTTCAACCCCGCGATGTGGCTGCTGCGCCGCGAACTGCGGGCCATCCACGAATATGAAGCCGACGAGGCGGTGCTCGACAGCGGCGTCGACGCCCGGAGTTACCAGATGTTGTTAATAAAGAAAGCTGCCGGCGGGAGGTGGTACTCGATTGCCAACAGCTTTAATCACAGTAAACTTAAAAACCGTATTACCATGATGTTGCGTAAAAAATCGTCGCGGTGGGCCGGAGCCAAAGCGCTCCTGTTGCTGCCGCTTATGGGCGTGGCCCTCGGGGCTTTCGCCGAAACCGCTTATGTCTTTCCGGAAGACAAAGGTAAAAAAGAAACCAGTACGATTTACATTCGGGGGGCGAAATCTTTTTCCGATGGGCAACAACCGCTGATTCTGGTCGATGGCAGGGAGGTGAAGTCGATGGACAGCCTCGCTGCCGACCGGATCGAGGCGATCACCGTGCTCAAGGATTCCGTTTCGATGGCTGTGTACGGCGAAAAGGCCGCCGACGGCGTGATTCTTGTAACGCTCAAAAAGACCGGAGAACCGGGCGATGGGGCGCAGGTCCCGGGACTGAAAGGCAAAGTCGTGACGGTCACCCGGGCGGACAGCGCCGGGACGAACGAGTCGACAACCGTGCGGGTGATCGGTCACGGTACGAGGCCGAAAGACGGAACGGTTGTGGTGAATACGGCCGGAATCGCGAAATCGTATCGGTTCAAGGTCGAGAACGGCTCGTCGGTCGAGTCGAATCCTGTATTTATCGTCGACGGCGTACAAGTGTCTGAAATCGAATCGCTCGACCCGGATCAGATTGAAAGCATGTCGGTGATCAAAGGCACGAATCTCCCCGGGGAGTTTGCCGACAAGGGGTATGAGGGCGTGATAACGATTACGACCAAACAGGCGGCTGCCGCGCAAAGGGCTGCCGCGAAGTCGGCCCGGGAGGGTATCGAAGCCGGGAGAGCCGGGATCGAAGCCGCCCGCGAAGGGTTGAAACTGGCCCGCAAGTATATGAGTTCCGATGACTGGAAGCAGGCCCAGAAAGCGCTCGACAAGGCTCAGAAGGAACTTGAATCGGCCCGCAAGGAGACTTCGGCACAGCTTTCCGAAGCGCAGAAAGCGGTGGGAACCTCGCTCCGACTTTCGGCGGACGCCGGGCATGCCGATAAGGTGACGATCCAAGGAACGCCGGAGAGTTCGATGTCGGTTTATAAGGGAAGGGTGACGCTGAAAGGCGGATTTCCCGACGGCATGCTGATCCGTATCAACGGCAGGGAGGCCTCGAAAGAGGATGTTGAACGGCTGGAATCCGGGAAGATCAAGCGCATGGAGGTCTACAAGGGCGACGAGGCCGTGAAGCGTTACGGCGAGAAGGGACGCAACGGCGTGGTCGAGATCCGCGCCCGCAGGTAAAGGCTTAAAGGAAAAACCATAAGCAGATAAAAAGTTCACGAAGGCGGGGGATTCCACGGAATCCTCCGCCTTTTTTGTGCGTGCCTATTTGAATTCGACGATCTCGGGCCGCGTCGGCCGGTAGCGGTACTGCTCCATGCGTGTCGGGTTCGAAAGGCGGAAATATTCGCTCTCGACCAGCCCGCGTTTGCCGAAGGCCACGCCCAGCCGGATCTGGATCGTGTTGAACACCAGCCGTTCGTTTCGCAGCCGCACGCCCAGTCCGAACGAGGTGAAGAAGTCGTTTTTGAAGATATTGGGCGAATAGCCGATCAGCCCGAAGTCGGCGAACCCGAAGACGGCGATGCGGAATCCCAGCGGCTGGTAGGGGGTGAATACCACCGTCTCGGTGTTGAGGATCATGCGGTTGGTTCCGATGATGTACTCCTTGAGGGCTTGCAGGCCGTCGGTGCGCGTGAAGCGGATGCTCTCGTCGCTGCCCGTCGCACGGTTCCAGCCCTGCGTGTAGTTGAAGGCGAGGAACTGGCGGATGCGGCTGCGCTTGAACAGGAAAAGGTTGGAGAACCACCGCAGGTCGACATCTACGGCGCTGCGCTGCCACATGCCGTTTTCGAGGTCTATGTAGCTTCCGAGCGTGAAGCCGCCCATGATGTAGCCCAGTCTGCGGAATCCACCCGTTTCGTAGCTCGCGCCGAGGTAGAGGGCGTCGTTGAATTCGCCCCACGAATAGCCCGTCGTCACTTCGGCCTTGTAGCCCGTCGCGAGGTACTCGCGCGTACCGAATCCGTAGATCATGTTGGCCGTGTAGAATTTTTCGCGGTAGAGACCCCCGCCGACCAGCAGGGCGTCCTGGTCGTGCAGCGCGGGGTTGTAGTCCGGGGCTACGAGGGGCCTGCGGCTCACGCGCCGGTAGTTGTAGCGTCCCGAGAGATAAACGCTCGATTTGATCCCGCGCAGGTAGTGCGAGTAGCCGCCCCAGACGTCGAGGTTGCGCTCCTTCACCAGCAGCGACGTGTCCTGTTCGATCATGTAGCGCTTGGCTTTGATGTCGCTGTATGTAAGGCCTATCTCGTAGTCCGTGGGTTTGAGGAACTCTTTGCGCAGCCCCATGTTGAGCGTCGAGTTGTAGAAGTCGCGCCCTCCGCCGATCTCGGCGGTGTAGAAGGTCCCGAGCAGGTTGGGGATTTCGTATTCGACCATGTTGCCGCCGTAGGAGAAGTCCTTGCGGCTGAAGTTGGTCATAAATTTGAGTTTGTTGCCCGATCCGAAGATGTTGGCGTCGGAAAGCCCCACCATCGTCCGGCCCTCGGAATGCCATCCTCCGTCGACGGAGATGGTCCAGCTGTCGCGCGTGGTGATCAGGAGGTTCACGCGTGTCGAGTCCACCGCGTCGGGGAGCACCGTGACGTCGATGTCCGAGATGTAGTCGCGCGAGCGGATCAGCTGCTTGTTGCGCACGATGAGTTGCGGGTCGAGCTTGTCGCCCGAGCGGAACAGCAGGTCGCGCCGGACGACGCGGTCGCGGGTGAGCATGTGGGTTTTGTTGGCCATGCGTTCGAGCCGGTTGCCGCCGGGGTCGAAAACCTGCTGGCGTTCGATGGTGATGTCGCCGATGGTTTTCCCGGCGTAGGGTTCCAGCAGGCGGCTCTCGTCGGTGACGCGGCCGCTCATCGTGGTGTCGAGCACGGGTTTTACGAAGAGCATCCGGTAAAGCATGCGCGGCACGGCGCGCCGGCTGGTTTTCGACTGGATGCTGTCGTAGAGGCGCTGGTTGCGCGCCGATGCATCGGGATTCGTCACGCGGGCACTGTCGGGCGTGAACCGGTCGGGGGCGTGCGTGCCGGGTCCTGCGGCACGGACCGAGAGGACCGTTGCCGCCCCAATCAGGATCAGGGAAAATATGCAGAACCGGGCGAACATTGTGTCAAAGATAACGGATTTTTTCGGCAAAAAGTGCGACACAGGGGCCTAAATTGAGGATTCGATACCCATATCCCGATTATTCCGTCTCGGCGGCGGGTGCAGCTCCCCGCATGGCTTATAATCGGTGTTTTCCATCCCTCTCTTTTCTTTGCCGCGACGCCCTCCCCCGGAGAAGACGAAAAAGACGGCCCGAAGGTCGTCTTTTTCCATTTTCCGTTCAGCGTGGAATGGGGGTCATCCCTTCCCCGCCTTATCTGCGGCCCTCTTTGGCCTCGATGCATTCCGTGGCGTGGGGCACTTTCATCAGCCGCTCCTTGGGAATGAGCTTTCCGGTCGTTTTGCAGATGCCGTACGTCTTGTTCTCGATGCGTACGAGCGCCATTTCGAGGTTGCGGATAAATTTCATCTGATGGGCAGCCAAACGACCGCTTTCCTCTTTGGAAAGAGTTGCAGCGCCCTCCTCCAGCACCTTGAACGTCGGCGATGTGTCTTCCGTATCGTTGTCGGCGGTATGGGTGATCGTGGCGCGCAGCAGCTCGTAGTCCGCACGCGCGTTCTCAAGCTTTTTCAGGATAAGCTGCCGGAACTCTTCGAGTTCGGCGTCGCTGTATCTGGTTCTTTCGTCTGCCATAATAATCTCCTCTCTTTTAAGGTTTACTGTAAAATTAAGCAATAATTCCGATATTACCAAATTTTACCGGAATATATCAAGGGGCTATATCCGCGTCACGGCGATGCGCAGCGGTTCGTCGTCCACGTCGGTTTCGACGACCGTTTCGCCTGCCGGTTCCGCTGCCGGACGGACCTCCACGGCGAGGGTCTGCGAAGCGATGTAACCGGCGAATCGGGCGATTGCGTCGGCCACCAGGGGCTTCTGTTCGATCTCTGCGCGGATCTTGTCCGTGACCTCGAATCCGGAGTCCTTGCGGATATTCTGGATGCGGTTTATCAACTCGCGTGCCACACCTTCGGCTTTCAGCTCCTCGGTGACGGTAATGTCGAGCGCCACGGTGAGTTTTCCCTCCGAGGCGACGAGCCATCCGGGCATGTCTTCCGAGGTGATCTCGAAGTCGGCGGGCGTCACGGTGATCCGCTCCGCTCCGAGGTCGAGCACCGTTTCCGGCGCGGCCTCCACCTCGGCGATACGTTCCTGCGAGAACTCCGCGACGAGGGCGGCGATCTGCTTCATCCACTTGCCGTAACGCGGCCCGAGGGTCTTGAAGTTGGGCTTGATGCGTTTGGTAATCAGCCCCGTGGTCTTTTCGATCAGCTCGATCTCCTTCACGTTGACCTCGTTCATAATGAGGTTCTTCACGGCCGAAATATGCTCCGCCGTCGCGGGGTCGAGCACCGGGATCAGGATTTTGGTCAGCGGCTGGCGCACCTTGATCGACACCTTGCGGCGCAGGGCCAGCACCATCGACGAGACCTTCTGCGCCAGCGACATCATCTCTTCGAGGCGGGCGTCGATCAGCCGTTCGTCGGCCGTCGGGAACGCCGCGAGATGCACCGATTCGTCCTTGTGGCGGCCGCTCACGGCGTTGAGGTCCGTGAAGATGCGGTCGGAGATGAACGGCGCGAACGGCGCTGCGAGCATCGTGACGGTCTCAAGACAGGTGTACAGCGTCTGATAGGCCGCCAGTTTGTCCTCCGACATGCCGCCTCCCCAGAACCGCTTGCGGTTGAGGCGCACGTACCAGTTCGAGAGGTTCTCGCCCACGAACTCCTGAATGGCGCGGGCCGCCGGAGTCGGGTCGTAGTCTTCGAGAGATTCGGTAACGTTCTTCACCAGCGTATTCAGGAGCGAGATGATCCAGCGGTCGATTTCGGGACGCTTCTCCATCGGAACCTCCTCTTCACGGCCCGTGAAGCCGTCCACGTTGGCGTAGAGGGCGAAGAACGAGTAGGTGTTGTAGAGCGTTCCGAAGAATTTGCGGCGCACTTCGTCGACGCCGTCCCTGTCGAACTTGAGGTTGTCCCACGGCTGCGAGTTGGAGATCATGTACCAGCGCGTCGCGTCGGCTCCGTAGGTGTCGAGCACCTCGAACGGATCGACGGCGTTGCCCAGGCGTTTCGACATCTTGTTGCCGTTCTTGTCCAGCACCAGACCGTTCGAAATGATATTCTTGAAAGCCACCGAGTCGAAGAGCATCGAGGCGATGGCGTGCAGCGTGAAGAACCAGCCGCGCGTCTGGTCGACGCCCTCGGCGATGAAGTCGGCGGGGTAGACCTGGCCGAAGCCCTCCTTGTTCTCGAACGGGTAGTGCACCTGCGCATAGGGCATGGCGCCCGAGTCGAACCATACGTCGATCAGGTCCGATTCGCGTCTCATCGGCTCGCCCTTCGACGAGACCAGCACGATCGAATCGACATAGGGGCGGTGCAGGTCGATGTTCTCGGTCGAGTAGTTCTCCTTCGACATGTCGCCGACCCTGAAATTCCTGTACGGGTTTTCCTGCATGACGCCCGCCGCTATCGAACGCTCTATTTCGGCCATCAGCTCTTCGACCGAACCGATGCACTTCACCTCGGAGTAGTCCTCCGTGGCCCATACGGGCAGCGGGGTTCCCCAGAAGCGCGAACGCGAGAGGTTCCAGTCCACCAGTCCTTCGAGCCACTTGCCGAAGCGGCCCGTTCCGGTCGATTCGGGTTTCCAGCGGATCGTTTTGTTCAGTTCGATCATCCGCTCGCGCAGCGCCGTGGTGCGGATGAACCACGAGTCGAGCGGGTAGTAGAGCACGGGTTTGTCCGTGCGCCAGCAGTGGGGGTAGGAGTGGGTGTGCTTCTCGATCTTGAAGGCCTTGTTTTCGGCTTTCAGCATCACCGCGATGTCGATGTCCAGCGTCGGGTCGGTCTCGCTCAGCCGCTCGTCGTAGGCGTTCTTCACGTAGCGGCCCGCATACTCCCCGTATTTCGCGGCGTCGACGTGCGTCTTCACGAACTCCGGGTCGAGGTCTTCGATCAAAAAGAATTTGCCCTGCCTGTCGACCATCGGCTGGTTCTTGCCCGCGCGGTCGACCATGAAGAGCGGCGGGATGCCGGCGGCCTTGGCCACGCGGTCGTCGTCGGCGCCGAACGTCGGGGCGATGTGCACGATGCCCGTACCGTCCGAGGTGGTCACGTAGTCGCCGACGATCACGCGGAAGGCGTCGCCTTCCGGCTTCACCCACGGGATCAGCTGCTCGTAGCGGATGCCTTCCAGCTCGGGACCTTTCCAGCTCCCCTCCATGATCTCGTATGTGCCTTCCATCTTCTTGGTGAAGTAGGAACCCAGTAGCTCTTTGGCCAGAATGACCGTCTGCGGCCGGTCGGTGTAGGGGTTGCGGCACTTGACCTTCACGTATTCGATCGCAGGGCCTACGGCCAGCGCCGTGTTCGAAGGCAGCGTCCACGGCGTGGTGGTCCAGGCCAGGAAATAGAGTTCACCTTCGATTCCTTCGAAGAGTTTCTCGCTCTTCGCGTCGCGGATCACGCGGAACTGCGACGTGCAGGTTGTGTCCTTCACGTCGCGGTAGCAGCCGGGCTGGTTCAGTTCGTGAGTCGAGAGGCCCGTTCCGGCGGCGGGCGAGTAGGGCTGGATGGTGTAGCCCTTGTAGAGCAGGCCCTTGTCGAAGAGCTGCTTCAGGAGCCACCACAGCGTCTCGATGTATTTGTTGTCGTAGGTGATGTACGGGTCGTCCATGTTGACCCAGTAGCCCATCTTGCGCGTGAGGTCCTCCCACTTGCCCGTGAACTCCATCACCGCCTCGCGGCACGTGCGGTTGTACTCCTCGATGGAGATCTTCTTGCCGATGTCTTCCTTGGTGATGCCGAGCTTCTTCTCGACGCCCAGTTCCACGGGCAGTCCGTGAGTGTCCCATCCGGCCTTGCGGTGCACGAGGTAGCCCTGCTGCGTCTTGTAGCGGCAGAATACGTCCTTGATCGTGCGGGCCATGACGTGGTGGATGCCGGGCATGCCGTTTGCCGAGGGGGGACCCTCGTAGAATACGAACGTGGGATGGCCCTCGCGGGTCGTGATGCTTTTGTGGAACGTGTCGCGTGCGTCCCATTCGCCGAGCACGTCGGCGGCTATGCCTGCCAGGTCGAGGCCTTTATACTCCTTGAACTTCATATCGGTAGAAATTTCTTCGCTAATTTTCTGACAATTGGCAAAGATATAAAAAAGATTTGAAAAACGGGTCTGAAGCGTTCGATTTATGGATCTCCGTTCCGGGAAGCGGGGTCTGCGGGGGCCTTCCCTTCGTCGGGGCTGTCCGCGTCCGGCTTCGGGGCGATGACCGTCCCGGTCGTTTCCCGTCCGGTTCTGCGCCCGGGACGGACGCGGGTTTTGGGGATTACTCCCCCGCGGGAATGTCGATCCGGAAACAGGAGCCTTCGCCCGCCACGGAGTCGACGCCGACCGAGCCGCCCAGCTGTTCGGCGATCGACTTGCAGATCGACAGCCCGAGCCCGGTCCCCTGGGTGAAGGTGTCGAGTTTGACGAAACGTTCGAAGATGCGTTCCCGGTCTTCGGGCGCGATGCCGATGCCCGTGTCGCGGACGTAGAAACGGATGTGGCCGGGAATCCGGCGGAATCCGATCGTTACCGATCCTTTTTCGGTAAATTTCAGTGCATTGCGCGTAAAGTTGTTCAGCACCTGGGCAAGCCCCTTCCTGTACTCCGTGACGGGGAATTCCGGCAGCCCTTCCTCGACGCGCAGTTCCACGCCCGGCCGGCGCTGGAGGCGGAGCGAGTCGGCGACCTCCCGGCATAAGTCCCGGGCGTCGAACTGCGTGCGCTCGATGTCCGTGCGTCCCGACTCGATGCGCGCCAGATCCAGCACGTCGGAGATGATTTGCAGCAGCAGGGTGTTGTTGCGCAGGATGATGTCGGTGTACTCCCGGCGGGTTTCGTGCCTGCTTTCGTCTGCCAGCAGCTCCGAGAATCCGACGATGGCGTTCAGCGGGGTGCGGATTTCGTGGCTCATGTTGGCCAGGAACGCCGACTTGAGTTTGTTGGACTCCTCGGCGCGCTTCTTCGCTTCGCGCAGCTCCTCCTCCTCGGTGCGTTTGAGTTCGCTGATGTCGTAGTTGACGCACGCCAGGTCGATCACGCCCTCCTCCGGACGGTAGTCGCGGCAGAGCAGGTGGATTTTGATCCAGCGCATCGGCTCCTGATCGCTCACGATGCGCACTTCGTTGACGAAAGTCCGGATTTCTCCGGTTTTGAGGCGTTCGAACTCCTCCTCAAGGTGTTGCCGGTCGTCGGGATGGACCTGCCGCCAGTGGCCGAGAATCTGTGAGGCGGGCGTGTTTTCCGCTTCGCCGTAATTTTTGGCCCAGGGACCCTTGGTGTAACCCTCTCCCGTAAGGGGGTTGTAGCTGACGCAGCCCACGTGTGCGAAGTCCGAAACCAGGTTGAAGAGATGCTCGAAATCGTCCAGCTGTTCGCGGCTGCGCGTGGCGTCGGTGATGTCTTCGAGCAGGATGACCAGTTCGTCGTCGTCGCCCGGCGTGTTGTAGATCAGGCAGCGGCAGGTGCGTTTGCCGTCCGGGCTTTTCCCGGTCTGCTCCCAGAAGGAGCAGGAGGGGATGTGCTCGAATGTGGGAATGTGTTTCAGGGGATCTATTCCCACCTCGCGGGCCGTCTTTCCGGCATGGCCCTGCGTGTGGATGCCCAGTATCCTGCCGGCCTGCTGGTTGATGTACGAAAGCAGGTAGTCGACCGCTTCGCCCGATTTGTCGCGCAGGATGTTGACGCGCAGGTAGCCGATCGGCAGGTGTTCGATCAGTTGTGCGAGGTGGCTGTAATTGCGTTGCGTCGCCTTGTAACTCTGATTGATGGAGGCCAGTTCGGCATTTTCGGGAGTGCCTTCCGTAACGCGGCGGACGGTTCCGAAAACCGAGCGGACGCCCGTCAGCGGATCGTTGGCGGCAGCCACGGCTCTGACTTGCAGGCATCTGTCGCCGTTGGCCGTGACGAACGTTTCGTCGAGCGAGTCGGAGACCTTGAGGGCGGCGCAGCGGGTGTAAATGCGCGCCCGGTGCTCCTCGCCGGGCAGCAGGTAGACCTCCTCGAACGAAATGCGGGTGCGATCTGCGCCGAAAAGGTCCGCCGCCAGCCGCGAACAGGTCATTTCGCGCTGTCCGAAGTCGAGCTGCCACCATCCGACGCCGGAGGCGTCGAGTGATTTTTGCAGCAGGTCGGGGGCGGCTTGTTCGGAGTGCATGGCAGAAATACCCTTTTTTCGATGTTTCTGCAAAAATAGAAAATTTCGGGAGAAAACGAATTTTGTCCGGATGATTTTTTGCGCGGCGGCGCTATTCGGTTTCGTCCTGCCGCGTCAGCGTGCGGATCACGCGCGCCGGATTTCCCACGGCCACCGAGTCGGCCGGGATGTCGCGCGTCACGACGGCTCCGGCGCCGATGACCGAACGGTCGCCGATGGCGACGCCCGGGCAGACGATCACCCCTCCGCCCAGCCAGCAGTCGTCGCCGACGGTGATCGGACGGCCCGCTTCGAGTCCAGTGCGGCGCTGTGCCGCGTCGAACGGATGCAGGGCGGTGAGCAGCTGCACTTTGGGACCTATGAGCGTGTGGCGGCCGATGCGGATCGGCGCCAGGTCGAGGAACACGCAGTCGAAATTGACGAACGACCCTTCGCCGATTGAGATGTTGAGTCCGTAATCGCAGCGGAACGGTTCGCGGATGAATCCTTCGCAGCCGGGGCACAGCTCGCGCAGTGCGGCGCGGTAGGCGTCGTCGTGGCCGCAGAGTTCGACGTTGAGGCGGTGCATCAGGCGCGTGGCGTTGTCCCGGATGGCGGTGAGTTCCGCATCCCGGGGGTCGAACCACCCGCCGGCGAGCATCTTTTCCCGCTCGGTCATTTTAGTCGAAGGATTGCATTTCGATCAGCTTGGCGTAGATGCCGTTGCGTTCCATCAGCTCGTTGTGCGTGCCCTGTTCGGCGATGCGGCCGTGGTCGACGACAACGATCAGGTCGGCGTTGTGGATGGTCGACAGGCGGTGGGCGATGACCACCGACGTACGGCCTTTGAGCAGGTTGTTGAGGGCGTCCTGCACGAGTTTTTCGCTCTCGGTGTCGAGTGCCGAGGTGGCCTCGTCGAGGATCAGGATGTCGGGGTTCTTGAGCACCGCGCGGGCGATCGAGAGCCGCTGGCGCTGGCCGCCGGAGAGTTTCACGCCCCGGTCGCCGATGTTGGTCCCGTAACCGTCGGTGCATTCGCGGATGAAGCAGTCGGCGTTGGCGACCTTCGCCGCCTCGACCACCTCTTCGTGCGTGGCGCCGCGCTTGCCCATGCCGATGTTGTTTTCGATGGTGTCGTTGAAAAGCACGGTGTCCTGCGCCACGACGCTCATATGGGCGCGCACGCTCTCCTGCGTGTAGTCGCGCAGCGAGATGCCGTCGATGAGTATTTCTCCCGCCGAGGGGTCGTAGAAGCGGGGCAGCAGCTCGCTCAGCGTCGACTTGCCGCCTCCCGAGGGACCGACCAGAGCCACGGTCTGCCCGCGGCGTATCTCGAACGAAATGCCGTCGATCACTTCGCGCTCCCCGTCGTAGGTGAAGTGCACGTCGCGGAATTCGATTTTCTCTTTCAGCCCCGTGAGTTCCCGGGCGCCGGGTTTGTCCTGTATTTCGGGTTTCGTGTCGATGATCGAGAAGATGCGCTCTCCGGCGGCGATTCCCTGGTTGATGTTGGCGAACTGGTCGATGAAGGTGCGCACGGGGCGCGTGATCTGCGAGAAGATGGCGATGAAGGCGATGAATCCGCCGGGGTCGAGCACGCCTTTGGCCACGAGCGAACCGCCGAAGACGAGGATCACGCCCACGGCCGTGATGCCGAGGAACTCGCTCATCGGCGAGGCCAGCTGCTGCCGGCGGGCCATCGAGAGGGTCAGGCGCGCCAGGTCGGCGCTGATGGCGTAGTATTTCTGCTTGATGTATTCCGTGGCGTTATAGCTCTTGATGACCTTGATGCCCGAGAGCGACTCGTCGAGCGTCGAGACCATCTCGCCCATGCGCTGCTGGTTGGTGCGGGCCGGGTGGCGGAGTTTCTTCACGATGCTGCCGATCAGCAGGGCCACCACCGGGAGGAACAGCACCGAGAAGATGGCCAGCTCCCACGAAATGGCCACCATCATCACGATGTAGCCGATGATCAGAAACGGTTCGCGGAACGACACCTGGAGAGTGTTGGTGATGCAGAACTGCACCACGCCCACGTCGGAGGTGATTTTCGAAATGATGTCGCCCTTGCGCTGGTCCGAGAAATAGCCCACGTTCATGTCCATCACGCGCGAGAACATTTCGTTGCGCATGCGTTGCAGGGTCCGCGTGCGCATGTTCTCCATGGTCCATGCGCCGAGGTAGCGGAACAGGTTGCTCATCAGGCTGATGCAGATGGCTACAATGGCCAGCAGCATCAGTACGTTCTGGCGGTCGTATTGTTCGAAGATGTGCGAATAGGCGAAGTTGAAAAGTGTTGCGAGGTAGTCCTGATTGAGTTCCAGGGGAGGCAGCTTTTCGACGTATTCGAAGGAGTAGTTCGCGTCGAACATGGTGTTCAGGATCGGGATGATCAGCATGAACGTCAGCGAGTTGAACAACGCGTAGAAAAGCGAGTAGAAGAAGTAGGGGATCGCGTATTTCTTGATCGGCCGGGCAAAACCCAACAGCCGCATGTATGTTTTGAACATTCGGAGCGTATGTTTGTTGGTTACGCAATTAGCGGCGTAAAGATAGGAATAATAACCCGAAAAGCGAAAAATGTACGATAATTCGATGGATTATGGTGGACTTTGTGCCGAAAAAACGGTGCGGCGGCCTTCCTTTTTACCGCTCTGCGGGATCGTAGCCCGTGTCTTCGAGCCAGTGCGCCTTGTCGTTGGCCGCCGCCACGGCCAAACAGTCGCAGCGGTTGTTCTCGACTGTTTCGGCGTGGCCCTTGACCCAGACGAAACGGACGTTGTGGCGGTTGTACACGCGCAGGAAACGCATCCAGAGATCGGGGTTTTTCTTGCCCGCGAATCCCTTGCGGACCCAGCCGAAGACCCAGCCTTTCGAAACGGCGTCGACGACGTATTTCGAATCGGAGTAGATGACCACGTCCGAACCCTCGAACTTGAGCGTTTCGAGCGCCACGCACACGGCCATCAGCTCCATGCGGTTGTTGGTCGTGAGGCGGAATCCCTGCGACAGCTCCTTGCGGTGGTGTCCCGAGAGAAGCACTGCGCCGTAGCCGCCCGGCCCGGGGTTTCCGAGGGCCGAGCCGTCGGTGTAGATGGTGATCGGAGACAAAATATTCGTAGATTAGAGATCAAACATAGAGTTTATGACGGGATGTTCCGGTCCGGTTTTCCGGGGCTTGCGCCTGCCGTCCCGCCGCCGGCCGTTTCGCGGTTCATTCGGCGGCCGTTCCGCCCAGCTCCTTGTCCAGAATCTTTTTCGCCTGGTAAAAGGCATTCGTGTAATTGCGTGCCAGTATGGTGCCGTCCGGACCGATCAGAACGAAGAACGGCCGGCCTTCGATGGCATACGTTTCCATGATCTGCCGGTTTTCCGGATGACCGGTTTCCAGTTCCGCTTCGATCCATCCGTGTTCCAGCATGCCGGCCAGCACGGGGCGCATGTCGTCCACACCCGGCGACGGCGTTTTTTTGCCTGCGGGCAGACTTTCGTATACGCTCCGGATATCGGCGATGGATTCGGTCAGTCCCACCACCTGCAACCCTTTGTCCTTGTACTTTTCGAACAGCGCTTCCATATTCTCCGGATGCGTTCGAACAGATCGCTCACCTGCCGGTCGATATGGATCGAGCCGGGACACAATCCCCAATGGTAGAGCAGCAGGTATCGGCCTTTGAAATCAGCCTTGGCGACAGTACGGTCTTCGGTCGTTGCCAGTGTGAAATCCGGCGCCGGTTTTCCTTCGGCGAGTTGTTCCATTCTTGCCATGCAGTCTGCGTACATCCGGCCGAAATAGCTCGTTTTCAACCCTTCGGACAATGTCTTGTAAAACCTGTGCGCCTCCTTGGCCGGGGTGTACGACAACTTGGGTATCCTGTCGATCAACAGGTACAGGCTTCCGTGCGGATTGGCCGCTTCGTAGGCTTTGCGCAGCATATCCTTTCGTTCTACGCCGGGATTGCCGTTGTAAAATCGGTTGAATTTTCCGCCCCATTCCCGGCTGGCTGCCGTATCGTTCCGCTCCGACGCTTCCCGTGCATTTTCCAGATAACGCCCCCGGACCCGGCCGAGCGAATCATCGACCGCCAGCAGGCTCGACAGCATGGGCTCGTCGTAAATTCCTCCGCCGAGACGGCAATAATAGATCGCATCCGTCGAGCCGGTCATGCCGATCCTATCGCCGGGCCTGACGATGACGGGTTTGCCTCCGCGATCCCCGGCTGCGGCTCTTCCGGCTTTCGGGCGGTAGGTCATCAGGTAGTACTGGTCGTGTTCCGACTTCCCCCGATGACGGAATGCGCCCGGTTTGCGGACCACGACGTCGAATCCCGGGCCGTACTTCCATGAAGGCAGGAGAATACGCTCGAAACGGAGGGTGTCTCCGGCTTGCAGTCCCTCGATCCTTCCCTCCAGTCTGAATCCCCGGGCATAGGCACAGGCTGCCGCCATGGTCAGGGCGCAGCATGACAGGAAGAGTTTGTATCGTAGGGCCATGATAGCTGTTTTAATGCTTATTTGCCGGATTCGAGCGCCGCCAGCTGTTCGCGGATCGCCGTGATCTTGGCTTCGGCGTCGGCCTGCTTGGCGCGCTCGTTGGCCACCACCTTCTCGGGCGCCGAGGCGACGAACCGCTCGTTCGAGAGCTTCTTCATCACCGAGGCGAGGAATCCCTCGTAGTAGGCCAGATCGTCCGCGAGTTTTTTGCGCTCGGCCTCGGCGTCGATCTTTCCGGCCATCGGCACGAAGTACTGCGTCGTCTTGACGATGAACGCCGCGGCCGCCGGGTCCTTCTCCGCCACGGTCTCGATGGCCGTGAGGTTGGCCATCTTCATCACGACGGGGGCGAACTCCGCGGGATAGTTCTCATCGGCGATGACCCGGAGCGTCAGCGCCTCTTTCTGCGGCAGGCTCTTCTGGTTGCGGATGTTGCGCACCGAGGTGATGATCTCCTTCGCCAGTTCGAAGCGCGCCAGCATCGCGGCGTCTTCGGCCGCAGGCTCGGGCATCTGCGCCACGCAGATCGAAGCGCCTTCGGCGCGGGGCGCGAGGTCCTGCCAGATCTCTTCGGTGACGAACGGCATGAAGGGGTGCAGCACGCGCATCAGGGCGTCGAAATAGCTCTTCGTCGCCTCCATCGTCGGGGCGTCGATGGGCTGTCCGTAGGCGGGCTTCGCCATCTCGAGGTACAAGCCGCTGAAATCGTCCCAGAAGAGGCGGTAAGCCTCCTTGAAGGCCTCCGAGATGCGGTATGACTTGAAATCCTCGGCGATCTGGCGCAGCGAGCGGCCCAACGCCTGCCCGAACCACGCCACGGCCAGACGGTTGTTCTCGCTTTGCGCCGCTGCGGCGTCCACCGCCCAGCCGTTCAGGAGGCGGTAGGCGTTCCAGATTTTGTTGCCGAAGTTGCGGCCCTGCTCGCACAGCGCCTCGTCGAACATCACGTCGTTGCCGGCCGACGACGAAATGAGCATGGCCATACGCACGCCGTCGGCGCCGTATTGGGCAATCAGGTCCAGCGGATCGGGCGAGTTGCCCAGCTGCTTGGACATCTTGCGGCCGATCTTGTCGCGCACGATGCCCGTGAAGTAGACGTTCGAGAAGGGCTTTTCGCCGCGGTATTCGTAGCCGGCCATGATCATGCGGGCCACCCAGAAGAAGATGATGTCGGGACCGGTCACCAGATCGTTGGTGGGGTAGTAGTAGCCGATCTCCCTGTTGTCCGGGAAGCGGATGCCGTCGAATACCGAGATGGGCCACAGCCACGACGAGAACCACGTGTCGAGCACATCCTCGTCCTGCCGCAGGTCCGTCAGCTGCAACGAGGCGTCGCCGGCCTTCTCGCGGGCCTTTTCCAACGCCTCTTCGGCCGTCAGGGCCACCACGAAGCCGCCTTTGGGAAGATAGTACGCCGGAATGCGCTGGCCAGAGCTGGCGCGAGATGCACCAGTCCTTGATGTTCTCCATCCAGAGGCGGTAGGTGTTCTTGTATTTCTCGGGCACGAAACGGATCGCATCCTCCATCACGGCCTTCGTCGCCGGTTCGGCCAGCTCCTGCATCGAGAGGAACCACTGCATCGAGAGTTTCGGCTCGATGGCCACGCCCGTGCGCTCCGAATAGCCCACGTTGTTGGTGTAATCTTCGGTCTTTTCCAAAAGGCCCGCCGCGTCGAGGTCCTTTTCGATCTGCCGGCGCACGTCGAAGCGGTCCTGACCCACGTACATGCCCACCTTGTCGTTGATCGTGCCGTCGTCGTTGAAGATGTCGATGGTCTCCAGCCCGTATTTCTCGCCCAGCATGTAGTCGTTCACGTCGTGGGCCGGAGTCACCTTCAGGGCGCCCGTTCCGAACTCGATGTCGACGTATTCGTCGCGGATCACCGGGATCGACCGTCCCACCAGCGGCACGACGACGCGGGCGTCGGCGGGCAGGGACTTGTAACGCTCGTCATTGGGGTTGACGCACAGCGCCGTATCGCCCAGAATGGTCTCGGGGCGCGTCGTGGCGACGATGATCGCCCGGTCGGTTCCCTCGACCTTGTAGCGCAGGTAGTAGAGCTTGCCGTGCGACTCCTTGAAGACCACCTCCTCGTCCGAGAGGGCCGTCTGCGCCGCGGGGTCCCAGTTGACCATCCTTACGCCGCGGTAGATCTTGCCTTTCTCGTAGAGGTCGCAGAAGACGCGCAGAACGCTCTCCGTGCGGGCTTCGTCCATCGTGAAGCACGTGCGGTCCCAGTCGCACGAGGCGCCCAGCTTGCGCAGCTGTTTGAGAATCACGCCGCCGTATTTCTCCTTCCATTCCCAGGCGTGGCGGAGGAACTCCTCGCGCGTGAGCGACGACTTTTCGATGCCCTTTTCGCGCAGCATCGCTACCACCTTGGCTTCGGTGGCGATCGACGCGTGGTCCATGCCCGGCACCCAGCAGGCGTTCTTTCCCGACATGCGGGCGCGGCGCACCAGCACGTCCTGCAACGTGTTGTTGAGCATGTGCCCCATGTGGAGCATGCCCGTCACGTTGGGGGGAGGGATGACGATCGTGTAGGGTTCCCGCTGGTCGGGTTCCGAGTGGAAAATATGCTGTTCGATCCAGTAGTCGTACCATTTGGATTCGATCTGCTGCGGTGCGTATTTGTCTGCGATTTGCATGGCGCGTTGAATTTTACTTTGTTTTCAGGGATGCAAAGTTATTAACATTCTGTCAAAGATAAAATAAAATTTCTAAAAAATCGTTATATTTGCACCATTATATATCTGTATATCCTATGAGCAAAAAAGATAAGATCAAAACCATCGAAGTAGACGACGTGAATCTCGTCCCCGAGCTGCTCGACGGCAATCACCGCGTGATCCCCATCGTGACCGGCGGCGACGAGCCTGTGGAGGAGGTCGAAGTGCCCGAAATCATACCCATTCTCACGCTGCGTTCGTCGGTGCTTTTCCCCGGCGCCATCACGCCCATCACGGTGGGCCGCGACAAGAGCATCAACCTCGTGCGCGCCGTGAATGCCGAAGGCGGTATTCTGGGCGCCGTGTTGCAGCGCGAAAGCGACGTCGAGGACCCCGCGCCGGACGACATGTACAAGGTCGGCACGGCCGCGCGGATCATCAAGATCCTCGAAATGCCCAACGGCAACCTCACGGTGATCCTGAACGGTCTGGAGAAGGTCGAGATCACGGAGTACATCACCACCGAGCCTTATTTCAAGGCCCGGGTGACGGCCCTGCGCGATTCGACTCCCGATGTGAAGAGCATCGAGTTCGAGGCTCTCGTGGACTCGATCCGCGACGTGGCGCTGAACATCATCAACGTGTCGCCGTCGATGCCCAAGGAGGCGGCTTTCGCCATCAAGAACATCGACTCGAAGCGCGGTATCATCAACTTCATCTGCTCCAACATGGAGCTGACGGACGAAGACCGCCAGTCGCTGCTGGAGGCCCCCGGCCTGCTGGCCCGCGCCCGCAAGCTGCTCGAAATCCTGATCCGCGAGCAGCAGCTGGCCGAGCTGAAGAACCAGATTCAGGAGCGCGTCAAGCAGGAGATCGACAAGCAGCAGCGCGACTACTACCTCCAGCAGCAGATGCGTACGATCCAGGACGAACTGGGCGACGGCGCCGATGCCGACATCGAGAAGATGCGCGAGGAGGCCAAGAAGAAGAACTGGCCCGCGGAGGTGGGCGAAACCTTCGAGAAGGAGTTGCAGAAGGTCGAGCGGCTGAATCCCGCCGTGGCCGAATATTCGGTGCAGATGACCTACCTGCAGCTGCTGCTGGAACTGCCGTGGAACGACGTGACGAAGGACAACCTCGACCTCAAGTGCGCCCGCGAACAGCTCGATCACGACCATTTCGGTCTGGACGAGGTGAAGGAGCGGCTGCTGGAGCACCTGGCCGTCATCAAGCTCAAGGGCGACCTCAAATCGCCGATCCTCTGCCTCTACGGCCCTCCGGGCGTGGGTAAGACCTCGCTGGGTAAGTCGGTGGCCGCGGCGCTGGGCCGCAAGTTCGGCCGTATTTCGCTGGGCGGCCTGCACGACGAGTCGGAGATTCGCGGACACCGCCGCACCTACATCGGCGCCATGCCGGGCCGGATCATCCAGACCATCAAGCGGTGCGGCTCGTCGAACCCCGTCATCATCCTTGACGAGGTGGACAAGGTGACCGTTTCGAACCACGGCGACCCGTCGAGCGCCCTGCTGGAGGTGCTCGATCCGGAGCAGAACACCACGTTCCACGACAACTACCTCGACATGGAGTACGACCTGTCGAAGGTGCTGTTCATCGCCACGGCCAACAACGTGGCCAATATCGCCCCGGCGCTGCGCGACCGCATGGAGATGATCAACATCGCCGGTTACCTCCTGGAGGAGAAGGTGCGCATCGCGCTGGACCACCTGCTGCCCAAGCAGCGCGAGGCCCACGGCATCAAGGAGCAGGAGATGACGATGACCCCGGAGGTCGTCGAGAACGTCATCGCCTGCTATACGCGCGAAGCCGGCGTGCGTTCGCTGGACAAGAATCTGGCGAAGATCGCCCGCGCCCGCGCCAAACAGATCGCTTTCGACGAGGCTTTCGCGCCCGAGATTTCGATGAAGGACGTCGAGAAAATCCTCGGCATGCCCAAGTTCCTCAAGGAGGAGTACGAAGTGGGCGGCATGACGGGCGTCGTGACGGGCCTTGCGTGGACCGAGGTCGGCGGCGACATCCTCTACATCGAGTCGGTGCTGACGCCCGGCAAGGGCAAGGTGAGCCTCACGGGCAACCTGGGCGATGTGATGAAGGAGTCGGCGACGATCGCCCACGAGTGGACGATGGCCCACTACAAGGAGTTGGGCATCGACCCCAAGCTGTTCGAAACGAACGACATCAACATCCACGTTCCCGAGGGCGCGATCCCGAAGGACGGTCCTTCGGCCGGCATCACGATGGTCACTTCGATCGTGTCGAGCTATACGGGGCGCAAGGTGAAGGAGCGTATCGCCATGACGGGCGAGACCACGCTCCGCGGACGGGTGATGCCCGTGGGCGGCGTGAAGGAGAAGATCCTGGCCGCCAAACGCGCCGGCATCACCGAGCTGATCCTCTCGGAGGAGAACCGCAAGGACATCGCCGAGATCAAACCCGAATATATCGCGGGCCTCACGTTCCATTACGTGAAGACCAACGAGGAGGTGTTGCAGCTGGCTCTGGAATAGTTTTTTCGTGATGGCGGCGAACTCTGGCGCTTCCTTCGTCGGCTTCGGCAGCCACATACCCCGTGTATGCTTCTGCCTTGCCGGTTTCACGAAGTCCCGGATTTCATCCGCCCTGACGAAAAAACGGGAGGCTGTAATTATGAATTTTGAATTCTGAATTATGAATTTTTTGGCAATCATCCCCGCGCGCTACGCTTCGACGCGCTTTCCCGGGAAGCCGCTGGCGCGGCTGGGCGGCAAGCCCGTCATCCAGCGGGTCTACGAGCAGGTCGCCGGCGTGCTGGACGATGCCGTGGTGGCCACCGACGACGAGCGCATCCGCGACGCCGTGCGGGCCTTCGGGGGACGGGTCGAAATGACCTCCCCGGACCACCGGAGCGGCACCGACCGCTGTTGGGAAGCCTACTGCAAGCAGGGCCGCGAATACGACGTGGTGGTCAACGTGCAGGGCGACGAACCTTTTATCCGTCCCTCGCAGCTGGAGGCCGTGAAACGCTGTTTCGACGATCCCGCGACCGACATCGCCACGCTCGTGAAACCCTTCACCAAGGCCGACGGACTGGCGGCCCTCGAAAATCCCAACTCGCCCAAGGTGGTCCTCGACGCGCAGTCGCGGGCCATCTATTTTTCCCGCTCGGTGATTCCCTACCTGCGGGGCGCTCCGCGCGAAGAGTGGCTCGCGCGCCACACGTTCTACAAGCATATCGGGCTTTACGCCTTTCGCGCCGACGTGCTGCGGGCGGTGACGGCGTTGCCGCAGTCGCCGCTTGAGCTGGCCGAATCGCTTGAACAGCTGCGCTGGCTGGAGAATGGTTACAAGATCGGCGTGGGGATTTCGGAGGTCGAGACCATCGGCATCGACACGCCCGAAGACCTGGAGAAAGCGGAACGCTTCCTCCAATTAAAAATTAAAAATGAAGAATGAAAAATTAGGGATTGAAAATTCTCCGGAATTCTTAATCTTTAATTTTTAATTTTTAATTCAAATTTTATGGCAATAAAATTTATCGCAGGTCCGTGCGTCATCGAATCGGCCGAACTGCTGGACGCCGTGGGCGAAAGGCTTGCGGCCATCAACCGCACCCTCGGCACGGAAATCATCTTCAAGGCCTCGTTCGACAAGGCCAACCGCACCTCCATATCGTCGTTCCGCGGCCCGGGACTCGAAAAGGGATTGCAGATGCTTTCGGACGTGCGGGCGAAGTGGGGGCTGCGTCTGCTCACCGACATCCACGAATCGTGGCAGGCCGCACCCGTCGGCGAGGTCGTCGACGTGATCCAGATCCCGGCGTTCCTCTGCCGCCAGACCGATCTGGTGGTTGCCGCAGCCCGGACCGGCAAAACGGTGAATGTCAAGAAGGCCCAGTTCCTTTCGGGCGCGGACATGCGCTATCCCTACGAAAAGGCCCGCGAGGCGGGGGCCGGTGACATCTGGCTCACCGAACGCGGCAACTCGTTCGGCTACAACAACCTCGTCGTCGATTTCCGCAATATCCCCGACATGCTCAAAATCGCCCCTACGGTCGTGATGGACTGCACCCACTCGGTGCAGCGCCCTGGCGCGGCGGGCGGCAAGACGGGCGGCAACCGCGAATTCGTGCCCGCCATGGCGCATGCGGCCAAGGCGTTCGGGGCCAACGGTTTCTTTTTCGAAGTGCATCCCGATCCCGACAAGGGGTTGAGCGATGCGGCCAACATGCTGCGGCTCGACGATCTGGAGACCCTTGTGAAAAGCCTGCTGTAAAATACCCATCTAACTCTCGTTAAGCATGACAGATACGACCAAGGCGCAGATTCTGGAGGTTGCCCGCAAGGCGATCCATACCGAAATGCTGTCGCTCAAACGCATGGAAGACACTCTCGGCGACGAGTTTGCCACGGCCGTGGAGATGATCCTCGGAAGCCGCGGCAAGTGTATCGTTACGGGTATGGGCAAGTCGGGCCTCGTGGGGCGCAAGATCGCCGCGACGCTCGCTTCGACCGGAACCCCGAGCTTCTTTCTCCACCCCGGCGAAGCCTTCCACGGCGACCTGGGCATGATTTCGAAGGAGGACATCGTGGTCGCGCTCTCCTATTCGGGCGAGACGGACGAAATCCTCAAGATCGTCCCCTTCATCCACTCCAACGGCAACAAGCTGGTTTCGATGACCGGAAACCCCGACTCGGCGCTGGCCAAGAACTCCGACGTGCATCTCGACGTGGGGGTGAAGGAGGAGGCTTGCATCCTGCATCTCGCACCCACTTCGTCGACCACGGCGCAGATCGCCATGGGCGACGCGCTGGCCGTGTCGCTGATGCAGATGCGGGGTTTCACGAGCGTCGATTTCGCGCGCCTGCACCCGGGCGGAAGCCTCGGGCGGCGTCTGCTGATGACCGTAGGGAACGTCATGCGCGACCACGATCTGCCCGTCGTGGCGCCCGACTGCCCGGCGGCGGAGATGATCCACGCCATTTCGAAGGGCGGATTGGGGCTGATCGTGATCTGCGAGGGCGAGCGGATCGAGGGCATCGTCACCGACGGCGACGTGCGCCGCGCGATGGAGCGCCTGCGCGGAGAGTTCTTCAATATCAGGGCTTCCGACATCGCCACGCGCAATCCCAAGACCATCTCGCCGGACGAGAAACTGATCGAGGCCGAGAAGATGATGACCCGCAACAAGGTCACCTCGCTGCTCGTGACGGACGCCGCCGGCAAGCTGACCGGAGTGATTCAGATTTACGACATCAAGTTGTAGCAATGCCACCGGTTTCGGACCGTTTCCGTAAAACGAGGGAAGGTTTTCAAAAACCTCCCCTCGTCTATTTATTTCCTTATGTAGTGCGGCATTTCGTCCGGCAGCTCCATCGAGATTTCCACCAGCCCGCGGATTTCGCCGCGCTCCCTCCACGCCGTCTGGTAGATCATCTTGCGCACGCCCTGCTTTTCGATGGTGTAGGCGTTCGTGCCTCCCGATGCGAGCATGCGGCGGATCGTTTCGCGCGACCGTTCGTTGTGGCAGTCGAACAGGTTCCGGCCGATCAGGTCGCCGTGTTGGGCGAAGGTCGCACGCGCCTTTTCGTTCATGTAGAGGATCACGCCTTCGGTGTCGCACACCGTGACGGCGCAGTCGGCCTCTTCGGCCCAGGGAAGGGCATTTTCCGTTGTCATTGCTGTATTTTTACGAGTTGTTCGCGGTATGCGTTCAGAATGCGCGACTTGGAGATGAATCCCAGGTAGCGGCCTTGCTTGTCCACGACGGGCAGCATCCAGGCGTGCTTGTCCTCGAATTTCTCCATGACGCTCAAAATCGCCTCGTGTTCGATGATCTTGTCCGGCGGCGGAATCATGTAGTCCGAGATCGGGTGTCCGTATTTCTCGTGTTTGAACATGTCCTCGCGCAGATCGTCCAGCTGCACCACGCCGATCAGCCGGCCGAAGTTGTCGATCACGGGGAAGATGTTGCGGCGGGCCGTCGAAATGATGTGCACGATGTCGCCCAGGGTCATGTTCTCCTTGATGCGCAGGAAATCGGTCTCCATCAGCTCTTCGAGTTTCAGGAAGACGAACACCGACTGGTCCTTGTCGTGGGTCAGCAGTTCGCCCTTCTGGCGCAGCTGCTTGGTGTAGATCGAGTCGGGGTCGAGGTAGTAGTCCACGGCGAACGAGATGCAGGCGGTGATCATCAGCGGGATGAACAGTCCGTAGCCGTTCGAGAGTTCTGCGATCAGGAAGATCGAGGTCAGCGGGGCGTTCATCACCCCCGACATGACGCCCGCCATGCCGACCAGCGTAAACGAGACGATCGACACCTCCCATCCGAACAGCGTGTTGCACACCAGCGCCAGCGAGGCGCCCGTGAAGGCTCCGACGAACAGCGACGGCGCGAACGTACCGCCCACGCCTCCCGCGGCGTTGGTCGTCGACATGGCGATGACCTTGAAGAACATCGTGGCGATGACGAAGAGGATGATCACCCAGTCGATGTCGCGGAAGCGGTAGAAGAGCGAGTTGTTGAACAGCTCCTGCGCGTTGCCGTGCATCAGGGAGGTGAATCCCTCGTAACCCTCGCCGTACAGCGGCGGGAAGACGAAGATCAGGATACCCAGAATCGCACCGCCCCACAGCCATTTCTTGTACTGTTTGTCGATGCTCTTGAAGAAACCTCCGACCCGCGAGTTCATCGACGTGAAATACCACGCCATCAGCCCGCACAGCACGCCGAGCAGGATGAACAGCGGTATCTGCCACAGCTCGAAGGCGTCCGCGGGGGCCAGCGTCACGGCCAGAATCGGGTCGAAGCCGCGCAGCATGAAGGCCATCGTCGTCGCGGTGATCGAGGCGATCAGCAGCGGGATGACCGACCCGGCGGTGATGTCGAGCATCAGGATTTCCAGCACGAAGACCACGCCCGTGATCGGGGCTTTGAAGATCGCCGCGAGGGCGGCGCCCGCGCCGCAGCACAGCAGCAGCGTCGTGTGTTTGTAGTTGAGGCGCGCCAGCCGTCCGATGTTCGAGCCGATGGCCGCTCCCGTGAGCACGATCGGGGCCTCGGGTCCCACCGAACCGCCGAATCCGATGGTCGTCGCACCGCCCACGATCGAGGTCCAGCAGTTGTGCCGGGCGATGCGCGAATTGCGGCGCGACATGGCGTAGAGGACGCGCGTCACGCCTTCGGAGATGTTGTCGCGGACGATGTATTTGACGAACAGCGTCGCCAGGATGATGCCCACGGCGGGGTAGATCAGGAAGAGGATATGTGCGCTGTCCACCGGGAACCAGCGTATCAGCCCGCTCTTGATGCCGTGCAGCAGCATTTCGAACAGGTAGGCTCCCAGCCCTGCGAGCACACCGACCACCACGGCCAGCAGCATCATAATCTGCTGGTTGGAGAGTCTCCGGGTCAGCCGGAGAAACTCGAGGTAGATGCGGTCGGCGCGGAAGGACATAAAAAGTTAAAAGTTAAAAGTGAAACATTGCGATTGACCGAGACCGGGCGGTTTGATTTCATCCTGTACGATGCCCGGTGTGCAAGTCAAATGCCTTTGATTTTCAATTTTTAATTTTCCGTTTTCAACTTGAAATGCTCGGTCTGGCCGTCGATCAGCTCGCGGTCGTCGAAATAGTTGATTTTCATGGCCGCACGGACATCCGCCAGGGTTTCGGCGGCCGCTGCGCGGGCCTTGGCCGAGCCTTCGCGGAGGATGTCGTACACCTCGCCGATGCGCGTCTCGTAGTGGCGGCGGCGTTCGCGGATCG